>Ga0180009_10000281_pt1 | contig 72627 bp, 63 predicted proteins | sample OS_PC_MetaG_FD_123537 | JGI IMG/M metagenome (GOLD analysis project Ga0180009, IMG submission 123537) | Groundwater microbial communities from the Aspo Hard Rock Laboratory (HRL) deep subsurface site, Sweden - OS_PC_MetaG | ecosystem: Environmental > Aquatic > Deep subsurface > Groundwater... | reverse complement strand
GCTGAGTTTTATACGAGATATCATAATTCCCAAATAGATATTATTGCTTCTTATACATTAGGATGGGCATTTAAAGAAGTAGACGGACAAAAATATCATCCCCGTTACGATTCCAGACACACATATAATTTAATTTTCGCGTATAATTTTTCAAACGGCTGGTCCGCCAGCGCAAACTGGAATTTCAGTTCCGGTCTACCTTTTACGCAGCTAATAGGTTATTACAATAAACTATATTTTGAGAATCCTTTTATAAGACTTTCTTCTTTAAATGATAAAAATCCTTACCCGATATTATCGGGAAGAAATTTAGGAAGACTGCCGGATTATCACAGGATGGATTTAAGTTTATCTAAAAAATTTACCTTCGACAATTTTAGTCTTTATGTTGACCTTAGCATTATAAACATATATAACAGAGAGAATATTTTTTACTTTGACAGAGAAACAGGAGAAAAAGTAAATATGCTTCCCTTTTTGCCAACAGCTACAGTAAAGGTTGAATTATGAAAAGAAATTTTCTTTTATTTTTCGTGATTATTATATCAATTATTTCGTGCGAAGAGGGTTTCGAACCTACGGCTGAATTTCGGGAAGATTACGTTATGTTCGGAGTCATTAATGGTGATACAACTTATCAATCCGTTGTTATTTCAAAAAGTTATGAGCCCGATAATTTTAATCCTTACGCTAATACAAATGATCCTGATATAAGAGACGCGGTTGTAACAATTACAGGAATGGATAAGGAATACGTTTTAAGAGATACAAGTATTGAACGGGCAGATAAATCGCGTTACACAACAGATGAATATTTTTATTATACGGATGAGTTTAAACCAAAAATCGGGGAGGAGATTGAACTTAGGGCAGTACTGCCGAACGGGAAAGTTTTAACATCAAAAACAAAGCTCCCCGGTTTCTCCTTGTTTTCCTGGACAAACAGTGATGAGGCTCTTCCGATTAATAAAATTTATAGTCAGGTATTATTTACGTGGAAATTGAATAATGCATCAGATAATTTAGTTTTTCTCCCCAGGTTTTTAATTCATTACTATGAGAAAATTAACGGCGTTAATGTTAAAAAAGAAAAAGAGATTCCGCTCGAGTTAGTAAAATTAGGAAGTTCTTTAAAGGAATTATTCCCTAGCGCTTCAGGTAAAGATTATGTTTTGTATGATACAACGATTGTTTACGATACATTCAAAGAATTAAAAGGAAGCGGGAATCCCTCCGATATAACTATTATTAACGGCGAAGTTGAATTAACGGTGATGGATAAGAATCTAGGGAGTTACTACTCATCAATTCAGACACTCAACGACGGGTATACAATAAAAATTTACGAAACCAACTATTCAAATATTGAAGGCGGAATAGGTATATTGGGTTCATATTTTACATTTAAAAGGAATATAGAAATATTACATGATTTTATAGGCAGGTTCGGATATAATTTTTAAACTAGTATAATCACGAAAGTATTTATTATTCTTTAGTATCCGAAGTCTTTTTTCTTTTTATAAAATTTAATGTCGTAATGCCCACAATTACTCCGCTGAAAAAAAGCGTAATTATATCTACGGATCTTACGGATCCGGCCATTGAATAAACCGAAAGCAATGTAGCAAAGATAGAAACGAGGAACGCAACAACGTTTAGTTTTCTTCTCATATTTAAATGCAGTCCTTGTTATTATTGAGTTAAAATATAATAATTATTTTATCTTGTTTCTGCCGGTTACTGATATTTAATTTCCAAGTACATTTTATAATGTTTTACATTATCCTTTATTATATTTAAGAACAATAATAGAAATATTTAATGCTGAAATTTATTTTACATGATATTATTTTTATCACAACAGTATTTGTTTTAACCGCCTGTTCTTCAGTTCCTAGATTTACTTCTTCAAAAAATATTTCCGATAAAACGAACGGGAAAAGAATTACGGCTGAAAATGATAACCTTAATTTGTATAATAATTCACCTGTTATAGAAACCATAAACGGAGTAGCTTCATTTTACGCAGACAAATATCACGGCAGAATAACTTCCAACGGTGAGACATATAACATGTACGGATTAACGGCAGCTCATCCAACATTCCCACATAATACAATAATCCGCGTAATAAATTTATCAAATAATAAATCCGCTATCGTAAGAATAAACGACCGAATGCCGCAGAGACCTGATAGAATAATAGATTTATCCTACGGTACAGCGTTGAAGCTTGAAATGGTTGAGGCAGGAATTACTGAAGTCACGCTCGAAATATTAGAATGGGGAATTGAATGAATGAATTGGAAAAAGGGTAATTGGTAATAAAGGAAAAGGTAAGAGGGAGAATTAATAAAAAGGAGAAAAGAACTTTAATTGTGTTCCTATCCCCCTATTTATCCATTCCCCCGCTCTCAAAAACTATCGTACAAATTTCCACCAATAAAAATATTTATCTTCCAATTCCTGAACAGAAGGCATAGGGAAAAATTTTAAATCATCCTTTGTCGCAAACCAGAATCCGTGCTTCAGAAATTTATATGAAATTTCTCTTAACAAACTTCCTAATCCAACGGTTTTTGTCATCTTATCCGGATTATCTTTTATTTCCATTACACAGTCAAAAAATCTGTAAGGATTTACGGCAGGAAGTTCAATTTGAAAAATTTCTTTATTTTTATTAAGCATCAGAAAATTTTCAATATTAAAGTCGATTTGCGTAAACATAATCTTAGGCGCACCTTTGGATTTACTTTCTGTAATAAATTTTCCAAAGTCACGCTGATCTTTTGTTGAAATAACTAATGTATCAAGCGGGGTAATTTCCTGGTAAATTCTTAGCAGATCCGGAGCGTTATACGCAGTATATTCCGCAGGCTGAATTGGAAGAACTTTTCCGTTTGCTGTACATAAAAACAATTTTTGGATTGCCTCTAACGGCACATATTCAAGCACATTATATGAAGCAATAAATTTTGTTTTTTTAGGTTCTCCGTTTTCATGAGGTACGGTCTTAGCCAAATATTCGTCAATATTGAATTTTTCATGTCTAAAATTAATATCAATTTCGGCAAAAATTACTTTTCCGCTAAAATGTTTTGAACTTCCTGTTGTATAATGCTCGCCGAAACGTTCGGCGTCTAATTGAGAAGCTACCAATGCATTAATTGGGAAACAAATCATATATAAATGTTTTTCATATTCCGGCATGAATTTCTCCGTTTACTATTTCGATTACTTGTTTAAATTTGTAAGACACAAAGCTATTAAATTGGACTCTTAAGAGCAAGAAACGAATTTGAATCTTTTAAAGCAATTTTTCATCTAATTACTAAACATAAAATACGGTCGTTATGAAATTTAAAATAGATAAAAGTTTTATTCTTAAAAAAATTCTTCCTGTTTTAGGCGGGGCGGTACTCGGTTTTTCGTACTATTATTTTATTGGCTGTAACGGAAGCTGCCCTATTTCAGGAAACCCTTATATTTCAACACTTTACGGGGCAGGGTTAGGACTACTTTGGGCATTGCCTATAAATTCAAAAAAGAAAGTTGAAAATGGAACAAGTAACTAAGAATATAGAAATTGAGGATTTAGTCAATTTATTGCCTGAATCTGTTTCTTATTTAATGAATCAAGGTATCAGATGCCTGCGCTGCGGAGAACCGATTTGGGGAACTCTTGAAGAAGCATCACTAGAAAAAGGATTTAATGAAAAAGATATAATAAAATTTGTAAGTGATTTAAATACTTTAATGAAACAAAAATAATTTAGATTTGTTTTAGTATGTATTACTTTAGTAAATTTGTTTAACCAACGGAGAAAAAATGGCTAAAAACATTAACGGCATCGATCAAAAAAAGAATAAATCAAAACCTCTTATTAATCCAAAACATAAAAATTTAATATATACACTGGGTTTTTTAGGGATATTCCTTATATTTTTTGTAATTAACAATTCAGGCTCCGAACCTGAACAGGGTCCTTACCCTCCGGGATATGATAAAGCAAGTTCGGCAGAAAAAGGTGTTGCGCCGTCATTTGAATTATCAACTACCGACGGAGCAAAAATTAATTTGAATGACTACAAAGGAAAGGTTGTAATTCTGGATTTCTGGGCAACATGGTGCGGACCTTGCCGCAGAGGAATTCCTGATCTTGTTGAGTTAAAAGATAAGTACAAAGATAAGGGTTTTGAAATTATAGGTATTACGGTTGATCAGGCAAATACAATGGATCAAGTAATACCCTTTATTAATAATTATAAAATTAATTATCCGGTTGCATACGCTAATAGCGATATAATCAAAAAATACGGCGGTATTGATGCTATTCCGACTTCATTTATAATTGATAAGGAAGGAAAAATTGTATCAAAACATGTCGGCTTAATAATGAAAGAGCAGTATATAAAAGAAATTGAAGAAATTTTGTAATACAACAATAGTGGTCGCATAGTATGCGACCACTACTTTAAATTATCTTTCACTTCAAAAAACTCCCCCCATCTTTGCAGCAGATCCCATGAATATAAACCGAAATTATATCCGTCCTTCCAGGTAATTTGAATGGCGTAATTGCCTACCATCTCAATTTTTTCTATCTCGTATTTACCAGGCTTATCCGGACCGGGTTCTGGGGGCGCATAATGTTTCCACAATATTGTTTCACCCTTATTTCCCGCATCGGGTGATTCATCGCGTAAAAATGGAATAGGGTAATTATATACTTTACCGTCATCCCATGTAATATGTAATTCTTTAGTTTCTTTATTTAATTTTATTTTTGTTGGGACAGCCATTCTTTCTTCAAACCTTATTATTTTTATTCCGGCAATCCGCCGCGGCGGATTATGCCGGAATTTTTAAAAACATTAATAAAAGATTCCCCCCCAAAACATTAAGGAATAACAAAACAATGAACTAATTGTCACCGCCTAGAATAATCGGAAGTCCATCTTTCCCGGAACCAATTACAACAACTTTTGAGTTAGGCGAATTTGCTAATTTTTCAGTAGCTTCAATTCCTTTCCATCTTAACAGCTGGTTATTAATTCCTTCCGAAACGATAGCCTGAAAATCGCGTATACCCTTAGCTTCAATTCTTTTTCTTTCTGCTTCCTGTTCTTCTTTCTTTAATACAAATGCCATTCTCTGACTTTCCTGTTCTGCCTGCAATTTTTCTTCTATAGATTGTGTTAACCCTGCAGGTAAAACAATTTGCCTCATTGCCGCGGCTTCAATTAATATACCTCTCGGTCCTACAAGTTTTGAAAGCTCCGTCATAATTTCACCCGCAAGTATTTCTCTTGATGCTGTGTACAAAGCCTTCGCTTCGTATTTTGCGGTAACCCCGCGTACAACAGAACGGAACTGGGGTTTTAATATTACTTCATCATAAGCGGGTCCGACTGTTTTATAAATTTCATTTGCAATTTCAGGATCAAGCTTAAACAGCAAGCTGATTTCCAGCTGAACAGTTAAGCCTTCTTTAGATGGGACATTCATTGTTTCTCTAAATTCCTGAGTTTTAATACTGAACTTTTCAACATTTGCCATAGGGTTAACCAGATTTACCCCGGCTTTTAAAGTATTATCACTAACGTTTCCAAGGAAATCAACAACTCCAACAGTCCCCGCCGGAACTACAGTAAATAAATTAAACGCGGCAATTACAAATCCGCCGACTGAAACTAATAAACCAAAATTCGCTTCTTGTTTTTTAAATCTTTTTTTGGCGCTTATATACGCAACAAATCCACCAACCATAGCAAAAAACGCGACTAAAAATATCATATTACCTCCATAAAAAATATTATAAATCTAATTTATAAAATAACTTTTCTAAAATTTAATTGTTTATTATAATACAAAAATCCAACAAAAAAAAAGCGGGTTAAGTTCGCCCGCTTTAGAAGAATGACACTTATTTTCTTTTAGGCCTGAATAAATCTTTAGAATGCCCGAAATATACTTCCGCAGCTTCCATAACAGTTTCAGACAATGTTGGATGCGGATGAATACTTAAAGCAATATCGCTGGCTAAGGCCGCCATTTCAACTGCAAGTACTCCTTCAGAAATCATTTCGCCTACACCAACACCGACCATTCCAACGCCCAAAATTCTATCTGTTTCAGGATCAATAATTAATTTTGTTAATCCGTCGTTTCTGCTTATTGAAGTAGCGCGTCCGCTTGCGGCCCACGGGAAACGTGCAACTTCAACCTTAATTCCTTTTTGTTTAGCTTCGTTTTCTGTTATGCCTGCCCATGCTAGTTCGGGATCAGTAAATACAACAGCGGGAATTGCGTTCGGTTCAAAAGCTGTCTTTTTACCCATGTACGCATCAACGGCAACTTTAGCTTCACCGTAGGCTTTGTGCGCAAGCATTGGATCTCCTGCAATGTCTCCGATTGCAAATATTGAAGGATCCGATGTTCTTTGCTGAAGATCAACCTCTACAAAACCTCTTTGAGAAACTTTTACTTTTGTATTTTCTAATCCGAATCCTGTTGAAACCGGTTTTCTTCCTACGGAAATTAATACCTTATCAAATTCTCTTTCGGGGTTTTCAATTCCTTCGCCTTCTAATTTTACCTTAATTCCTTTTTTAGACTCTTTCAAATCAACAACCTTAGTGTTGAGCAGAATCTCTTCAAATTTGGGAGCTATACTTTTATGTAGCACATTTACCAAATCTTTATCAGCACCAGGCAATAATCCCGAAGTCATTTCAACAACAGTTACCTTACTTCCCAACGAAGCATATACGGACCCGAGTTCAAGTCCTATATAACCGCCGCCAATGACCAATAATTTATTCGGAATTGTTTCAAGATTTAACGCGCCTGTTGAATCCCACACATGCGGCGAATCAATTGACAAACCCGGAACTTTGGCAGGTACCGACCCTGTAGCTATTATCGCTTTATCATAAATTAATTCCTCGGTAGTTCCGTCTGCTTTTGAAATTGATAATGAGTTGGAGTTTACAAATGAAGCTGTGCCTTGTATATAATTGATCTTTCTTGCTTTAACAAGCTGACCTAAACCGCCGGTGGATTTTCCGACTACCGCGTTTTTATGATCTCTTAATTTATCAAGATTAATTTTAGGTTTTCCGAAACTAACTCCCCAATGTTCAGATTCGTTAGCTTCATTAATTAATTTTGCGATATGCAGTAACGCTTTAGAAGGGATACATCCTCTGTACAGACAGACACCGCCCGGATTGGTTTCTTTATCAATTAATGTAACATTAATTCCGTGATCAGCTGCATAAAACGCAGCAGCATAACCGCCCGGACCGGCGCCAATAACAACTAAATCAGTTTTAGAACTCATTAAAAATTTTCTCCATTTACTGTTGTCATTCCGGCAGTCTTTTTGCCGGAATCTTTGCGAGTTTTAAATTTATTAGATTCCCGCAAAAAACATACGGGAATGACGTCCATTAAAGACTCATCAAAAAAGGATTTTCCAAGCTTTCAACAATATACCTTAAAAATCTAATCGCATCCGCTCCGTCAATTATTCTGTGATCGTATGATAACGACAGCGGCATTAAAAATCTTGGTTCAAAGTTTCCGTCTTTATATACAGGTTCCCATGCTGAACGTGATACACCAAGTATCGCAACTTCAGGCGCATTTACAATCGGGGTAAAATATGTACCTCCGATACCTCCCAGATTACTAATTGTAAATGTACCTCCCTGCATATCTTCTATCCCGATTTTTTTATTTCTCGCTTTAACCGATATCTCTGTTAAATCAACCGAAAGCTGTGTGATATTCTTTTTATCCGCATCTCTAATTACTGGAACAAGCAACCCTCTGTCCGTATCAACAGCAATTCCTACATTATAGAATTTTTTATAAATAACCTGTTTCTTTTCCATATCGATGCTGGAATTAAACTGAGGGAATTTCTTTAATGCCGAAGCGACAACCTTAAGCAATATAGCAGTTACGGTTAATTTTGCTCCTGCTTCCTCAACTTGTTTCGCGAATTGTTTTCTTAGTTTTTCCAATTCGGTAATATCCGCTTTATCAAATTGCGTTACATGCGGAATTGTAGCCCATGCGTAGGATAGATGCTCAGCTGTTTTCTTTCTTACATTAGACATTGCTTCGGTATTAACTTCGCCCCATTTTGAAAAATCGGGTAAAGGTTCAGAAGCAATACCAAATGCCGCGGCGCCTCCCTTTGATAATTTTTCATTTAAATTTTTCGCGAACGCTTTTACGTCCTCAATTGCTATTCTTCCGCCGGGTCCGCTTCCGCCGACTTGATGAATATCAACACCAATTTCTCTTGCAAACTTTCTAACAGAAGGAGCGGCAGGCGCAATTTTTTCGGGCATATCTCTTTTACGCTGAATATTTGTTGAAGGTGCGGCAAGCGGCGAGGCCATTGTTCTTTCAACTTCTTTTGGAAGTTCAGTTTTTAGCGTTTCTGTTTTTATAGATTCATTTTGTGTTTTAATTTCGGATTTTCTGTTATCTGTTTTTTCGATTACTGCACCGGATGATTCAACTACTAAGATTGTTTCACCAACTTTAGCTTTTTCTCCGTCCTTAACTCTTACTTCAATAATTTTTCCGGAAATATCAATAGGCACTTCAACAGTCGCTTTATCTGTTTCAATTTCAATCACCACATCATCAGCATTTACAATATCTCCAACTGATACCAAAACTTTTGTTACATCGGCAGAAGAAATATTTTCGCCAAGTTCGGGAAGTTTAAATTCAACCTTACCCGCCTTAGCATGATTAGATTTTTTTTCTTCCGGTTTTTCCTCTTTTTTAATTTCTTCAGTCTTTTTCTCTTCAATCCCGGCAGGTTTACTTTCTTTTTCAGCGGCAGGTAATTTATTAGTCGCCGCGGATGAAGAGCCGTTTTCAACAGTAAAAATCACCTGTCCAATTTTAGCGGTATCACCTTCTTTTACATTAACGGATTTTACAATGCCACTTAATTCAGAAGGAACTTCCACGGTTGCTTTATCCGTTTCTATTTCTACAACAACCTGATCAATTTCAACTGTATCGCCTTCTTTGACTAATACTTTCACTATATCGGCTGATGTAATATTTTCACCTAGTTCAGGCAGTTTAAATTCATTTTCCATTTTTATATCATCCAAAATTTTATTTCAAATTATGCTTTCAGCGGATTTAGTTTGTCCGGATTAATTCCTAATTCTTTCTGAGCTTTCTTCAACACATCGGACTTAATTTTACCGTCCTTACTTAGTGCATATAAAGTAGCGAAAACAATATGTTTTGCATCAACTTCAAAGAAATCTCTTAAAGATTTTCTGCCTTCGCTTCTTCCAAAACCATATGTACCAAGCGTGGTTAAAGGTCCGGGCAAAAATTTTGAAATTGAATCGGCAAGTATCTGCACATAATCCGAAGCCGCTACAAATACACCTTTTTCATCTTTTGTGATTTCCTGAATATACGGAGTTTTTTCTTTTTTACCGGGATTTAGAATATTATACCGTGTTGCGTCCATAGCATCTAGTCTTAACTGTTTATAGCTTGTAACGCTCCAAACATCGGTAGATACTTTATATTTATCTTCAAGAATTTCAGCCGCTTTAATACATTCGTTTAGAATAGTACCGCTTCCCAACAGATGAGCTTTTGCGTTTGATTTTTTCTTTGATTCGCTGAATTTATACATTCCTTTAAGGATGCCTTCTTTTATATTTTTGCCTTTAGGCATTTCAGGCTGGATATAATTTTCATTCATTACGGTTATGTAATAAAAAACATCTTCCTGTTTCTCATACATTCTGTAAATACCATCTCGTATAATTACCGCGAGTTCATATGCAAACGCGGGATCATAAGCGACAAGATTTGGAATTGGATATGAAAGCAGATGACTTTGACCGTCCTGATGCTGAAGTCCTTCACCGGCAAGAGTTGTTCTTCCGGCAGTTCCGCCAACTAAAAATCCCTTGCAGCGCATATCGCCTGCCGCCCACGCAAAATCTCCAATTCTTTGGAATCCGAACATTGAATAATAAATAAAGAATGGAATAGTATTTATTCCGTGAGTAGCGTAAGCCGTTCCTGCAGCGATAAAAGATGACATTGATCCGGCTTCTGTTATACCTTCTTCAAGTATTTGTCCGTTCTTCGCTTCTTTATAATAAAGAAGACTATCACGGTCAACAGGTTCGTAAAGCTGTCCCGAATGGGCATAAATTCCTATCTGTCTGAATAAGGCTTCCATTCCGAATGTACGCGCTTCGTCGGGAACAATCGGCACTACAAGTTTGCCTACTTCTTTATCTTTCAACAATTTAGTTAAAATTCTTACGAAGACCATTGTTGTTGATACTTCACGGTCGTCAGTTCCTTTATAAAACTCTTCAAATAATTCTTCGGAAGGAGTTTGAATAGGTTGATTTTTCACGACTCTTTTAGGAACGTATCCGCCTAGTTCTTTTCTTTTTTGTTTCAGATATCTGATTTCCTGACTGTCTTCGGCAGGCCTGTAAAAAGGCGCCTGCGAAACTTCATCATCGCTGATAGGAATACCAAAACGTGTTCTGAAATGTTTTAATTCTTCTTCGTTTAATTTTTTCTGCTGATGAGTAATATTTTTTCCTTCGCCGGCTTCGCCAAGTCCGTAACCTTTTACGGTTCTCGCGAGAATAACTGTCGGCGCTCCTTTATGTTCAACGGCAGCTTTATAAGCGGCATAAACTTTTTCGGGATCGTGACCGCCCCGTTTCATTTTTTCCAGTTGTTCATCGGAATAAGTTTTTACAAGATCCTGAAGTTCGGGATATTTTCCGAAGAAATGATCGCGGATATATTCTCCCCCTTCAACAATATATTTTTGCGATTCGCCGTCAATATTTTCATTCATTCTGCGGACAAGCAGACCGTTTTTATCCTGTTCAAAAAGAGGATCCCAATCGCCTCCCCATATAACTTTAATAACATTCCATCCGGCGCCGCGGAAACTTGCTTCAAGTTCCTGAATAACATTTCCGTTGCCTCGAACAGGTCCATCCAATCTTTGCAGATTACAATTAATTACAAAAACTAAATTATCTAATTTTTCTCTTACAGCTAAAGAAATTGCACCTAATGCTTCAGGTTCATCAGTTTCGCCGTCTCCTAAAAATGCCCATACTTTTGAGCCGGTATCTTTCTTTAATCCTCTGTCTTCCAAGTATCTATTAAACCTAGCCTGATAAATTGCCATTATAGGTCCAAGTCCCATAGAAACTGTTGGAAATTCCCAGAATTCCGGCATAAGCCATGGATGCGGATAAGAGGATAAACCTCCGCCGGGTTTTAATTCTCTTCTAAAATTTTCTAATTTTTCTTTTGATATTCTTCCTTCAAGAAAAGCGCGCGCGTAAATACCGGGCGCGGCGTGACCTTGAAAATAAATTTGATCGCCGCCGAAGTTTTCATCTTTGCCACGAAAGAAATGATTAAACGCGATTTCATATAATGTTGCAGCAGAAGCGTATGTAGAAATGTGCCCGCCGATTCCGGTTTCTTCTTTATTGGCACGTACGACCATCGCCATCGCGTTCCAGCGGATAATACTTTTAATTCTTCTTTCAATTTCTCTTCCGCCCGGGAAGCTAGGCTGTTTTTCTTTCGGGATTGTATTAATATAAGGTGTGTTCGCCGTAAACGGGAGTTCTACCCCGGATTCGTGGGCATAAGAATCAAGTTCATGAAGCAAGGCTTTAACTCTTTCGGGCCCGCCTTCCTGCAATACATATTCAAGCGACTCAAGCCATTCCCGCAATTCAATTTCGTCAATAACGGCTTGACCATTATTTCTGTTATCACTCATTTCAATTTCCTTTATTTATAAATTTATTTAATTCCGCTTCAAATTTGGACATAAGGTAATTTTATAGATTTTAAGAACATAAATTTAACAATTTTCTGGAATACTTGTTTGAAAATTGACTAGAAATATTATTTAATGGGTAGAAAGCTTATTTTTATCCAAATATTTCATTAAAAATTCATAAAAGACATTTTCTCCCTTTTAGCCTTTATTTTAGCGTTTAATCCAATAATTTAATTGTTTTTTTACAAAATTCGATTAAATATTCAAGAACCGGTTCAGGCGAATTATATTTATTCTTCATTTCAAATTTCATTGAGTCGCTGTTTTGTTTAAACTGTATTTCTTTTGAATAATTTTCAACAATAAACTTCATTAAAATTGTGAATTTATTTTTATAAAAATCTTCTCTTTCGGCTTTGGGAAGAATTATCGAAATTTTTTCTCGGGTAACAACGATTCTTTCGAACAAGGCATAAGATGCGTGAAATCTTAAAACGGCTGTTAAAATTAATCTTTCAATAATTACAGGAAGTTTTCCGAAGCGGTCCTGCATTTCTTCCCGGATTTCATCAAGTTCGCTTATTTTCAGCATTGAAAACAACGCTGTGTAAAAACTAAGCCTGTCAGCCTGATCCGGCATAAAAGATTTTGGGATTCCAATTTCAAAATAAGTATCAATTGTAGGATCGCTGCGCTCAATATGTTTGGGTAAATCTTTAAATACTTCTTTAAATTCATGCTGTTTTAATTCCTCAACCGCTTCATCCAAAAGTTTTACATACATTTCGAAACCGACTGTGTCAATTGCGCCGCTTTGTTCTGTGCCGAGGAGATTTCCCGCGCCTCGTATTTCAAGATCGCGCATTGATAAATTAAATCCTCCGCCGAGGTCTGTGTATTCTTCAATTGCCTGCAATCGGCGCACAGCGTTTTTAGAAATAGTATTTAAAGAAGGCACAATTAAATATGCGTATGCCTGGCGGTCGCTTCTGCCGACACGTCCGCGTAACTGATGTAGTTCCGCAAGTCCGAATCTATCAGCACGGTTTATAATTATTGTATTCACGTTAGGAATATCCAACCCGGATTCAATAATTTTTGTAGCCATAAGCATGTGGAATTTTTTATTCAAGAATTCATAAATAACTTTTTCAAGTTCGGCCGGACGCATCTGTCCGTGAGCCACCCCAATTTTTAATTCCGGAATATGTTTTAAAACATACGCCGCAATTTTATCAATCGACTGCACACGGTCGTGCACAAAATAAATTTGACCGTCGCGTTTTAATTCTTCCAATATCCATTTACGCATATTTACAATATCAAACTTATCAACCTTTGTATAAATGGGCTGTCGGTTAGGCGGCGGTGTTGCGATTATAGATAAATCACGCGCACCAAGCAATGATAAATTTAATGTTCGCGGAATCGGCGTCGCCGTTAAAGTGAGAGTATCAACATTAGCCTTTATTGAGCGAAGTTTCTCTTTTGCCATAACTCCAAAGCGGTGTTCTTCATCTATAATTAATAAACCTAGGTCTTTAAATTTAACGTCTTTTGATAAAAGTCTATGAGTGCCGATTATAATATCAATCTGCCCTGCTTCAAGTTTATCTATGGTTTCATTTTGAACTTTTTTTGTTGAAAATCGTGAAAGCACTCCGACTTTTACTGGAAATTGAGAAAGTCTGTCCTTAAAAGTATTATAATGTTGTTCTGCAAGAATTGTTGTAGGGACAAGAAGTCCAACCTGCTTGCCGTCGTTAACGGCTTTAAACGCGGCGCGCACGGCAATTTCCGTTTTTCCGAAACCGACGTCGCCGCAGACTAGTCTGTCCATCGGGTTTTCGGATTCCATATCGGTTTTCACATCTTCAGTAACTTTTGCCTGATCGGGCGTATCTTCATAAAAAAACGAAGCTTCTAATTCTTTCTGCCATATTGTATCGGGACTGAAATTATATCCTTGTGAAGCTTTTCTCATTGCGTACAATTTTATTAATTCATGCGCCGCTTCTTTAATTTTTGCTTTTACTTTTTTCTTGGTTGATTTCCATTCGTTACTGCCCAGAAGCGATAGTTTGGGCGCCGCTTTATCTTGAGAGGAGAATTTTTTTACAAGTCCGAGATAATTTAAATTAACATATACAACACCGCCTTCTGCATACAAAATTTTTATGCTTTCCTGTTCTACTTGTCCAATCTTAATAGTTTCCAATCCAACGTATTGTCCAATACCGAAAGTCTCATGCACAACATAATCGCCCCTTTTCATTGAGGCAAAATCTTTTACACGCGATTTTTTATATTTCTTTTTTGTAGATAATATTGTTCTGTATGGTTTGTTGAAAATCTGGTAGTCTGTTAATAAAACTAATTTTTCTTTTTTTGCTATAAATCCTTTTTTGATAGCTAGAACTTCAATTTTAACCTTACCGGTTTCTAATAGATTTCTTAATTCATCTTTAAAATCAGAAAGTAAATCATTAAGTCTTTTTGCCTGCAGCTCGTTCTCCGCCGTTATAATTATAGTATTACTTTTTGAAGCGAATTCATTAAGCAAATTAAAAAGCAGTTCAAAGTTGGAATTTATAATGGGGCATTCATTTAGTCCGAGTTTAATCCTGTTTTCATATTCTCCTAATTCGTCTTCAATTATCCATCTAACGTTCTGGTTAATTAGTTCGTCATAACTATTAAAAAGAATATTGCTTTCATTATTATCTTCACGGATTTCTTCTACGATGTTGTCGAATAGTTCTTCTTTTAATTCTTTATCAAGTTCTTCCCCCTCGGCCGTAATTTCCGGTATTATCGTTTCTTCAATTTTCTGTTTATTATTTTCTTTGAATAAATTATGAAGTTCATATTGAGCGGCTAATATTATGGATTTGTTTAAGTAATCAAAAATTGTTGCCGAATGCTCTTTTTCCAATGTATCAATTGCCGAAGCGAGGGTTACGGTTTCTATTCTATTTGAAGAACGCTGGCTTTCCGGATCAAAATATCTAATCGATTCGAGAAAGTCGCCGTCGAACTCCAGTCTGCACGGACGTTTCTCGCTGTACGACCAGAAATCAATTATTGATCCTCGTATCGCAAAGTCGCCGGGATTTTCGGTAAATTTATCCTGCTGATAATTTAACAGATTCAGATACTCGACCAATTCATCGTAGGTTAATTCTCCGCCGGTGGTTATTGTTGTTGTGTTTTTATTTAATTCATCCTTTGCGGGAAGTTTCTTTTTAAATATCTGATAAGTAGTAATCAGTATAAATTTTTCGCGTTTGTTTAAGTCCGTTATTTTTTCTTGAATATCTTCCGAATTAAATTTATCTATTATAACCGTTAACTCTCCGAGACCAAGAATATTCATTTCAACATTTGTTTCATTAACCTGCTGAACTGTCGGGAGAAGAATGAGAATCTGATTCTCGTTTTCAAATAAAAATTTTACTGTTAATGAATTAGATGATCCCGGGAATACAGATACGGGGATAATTTTCTGATTATTATTTTTTACAACCGAAATTATTTCTTTAATAGATTCAAATTCTTTAAAGTGGTCGAGGACTAAATTTTTCATATTTCCCGATAATTTAAATTATGAAAACCATCAATATCAGTAGGCGACCTTGATGGTTAATCATTTAAAATAAACATAAAATGCCCTTCGTCATATAAAAGACGCGGGCTTAAATCTTTAATAAAGCAACGGTAAATTTACATATTCTTTCAATAAATAGAATAATTATTTGGTTAAAATAATAAGTAATCTTTCAATAACTCCAATTTTATATTATTTTGCAGTAATTATTTCCGCTCACATTTTGAGGCAACATTTTATGCCGCACTTAAAAGCTCCCAAACCTAAAGAACTTAAAGCCGAAGAACTTAGATGGATTTGTGATCCTGAAGTTTTTGAAACGGAATCTACAACAAATTTAAAACCGATTGAGGGAATTGTTGGACAGGAACGAGCGTTAAAGGCATTAAGGCTCGGCGTTGATTTAAGAAGTCCGGGATATAATATTTTTATTACAGGTCTATCTGGAACCGGTAAATTTACTACAATAAGTAAAATGCTAGAGACTATTGATCCTGAATGCAAAACAATTGAAGATTATTGTTATGTAAATAATTTTAAAGATCCCGACAGGCCAATGCTTTTAACCTTTCATGCAGGTAAAGGAAAAGAATTTAAAAATGAAATGGCGGCAACAATAAATTTTCTTCAGGAAAATATTCCTCATGTTCTTGAGACTAATCCTTTCAGACAAAAAAAAGAAAAACTTAATACTGAGTTCGGGAAAAAACAGCAGGAATTAATTCTCGGGTTTGAAGATAAATTATCTAAAGACGGCTTTGCTCTCGGTCAGGTAAAAGTAGGCGAACTGCCTAAACCCGAGATTATGATAGTTATAGACGAAAAACCTGTTCAGATAATTCAGCTAGAAGAACTTGTACGAGAAAAGAAAATTTCCAAACAGAAAGCCGGCACATTAATAAAGAAGTATACAAAGTATCAAACCGAACTTCAGTCTGTTTTTAAAAAAGCTATGAAGCTTGGACACGAGTATAAACAGCGCGCCACAAAAATAGAAAGGGAAACTGTTGAAGACGTAATTAAGGTAGCCCTAAATGAACTGCTTGAAAAATATAAAAATGAAAAGGTGAAAATATTCCTCGAACAAGTTGAATTGAATATCTTGGAAAATCTTGATGTGTTTAAAGGTCAGCAGCCGAGCCGCGAAGAAACCGCGGAAGGTATAATTGTCGACTACCTGCGTGAATACGAAGTAAATGTAATTCTTGACAATTCCGAACTAAAGCAGTGCCCGGTTATAATTGAATCAACACCTTCTTTTACAAATATATTCGGCACCATTGAAAAATTTAACGACGGCTCAGGAGGATGGTACAGTGATTTTACAAGTATAAAAGCAGGCTCTATTCTTAGAGCTAACGGCGGTTATATTGTATTAAACGCATTGGATATATTTACCGAGCCCGGCGTCTGGAAAACATTAAAAAGAGTTGTACTTCACGGTAAGCTTGAGATTCAGGAATTGGGAAATCAATTTCAATTTACAACAAGCATTTTAAAACCGGAACCAATTATTATTGACACTAAAATAATTTTAATCGGAAACGCCGAAATATATTCAATACTTTCACAAGGGGAGCCGGACTTTAATAAGATTTTTAAAATTAAAGCCGACTTTGATTATGAAATGAAAAAGTCGAATTCGGCAATTATCGAATACGCAAGAGTTGTTAAAAAATTAGTAGAAAACGAAAACCTTTTGGAATTTGATAAAACAGCTCTCGCGAAAATTGCGGAATACGGAGCGCGTTACGCGGGCGAACAAAACAAATTAACAACAAGGTTTGCATACATTGCCGATTTAGCGAGAGAATCAAGTTTTTGGGCGCGCGACGTAAATGAAAAAATGGTAAAATCATACCATGTAATTCAGGCTTATGAAGCGATGCGCGAAAGACAAGGTTTATACGAATCGAAACTTTCAGAAATGATAAAGGAAGGTACAATTCTGATTGATACTGCGGGAACACGAATCGGACAAATAAACGGACTCGCGGTTTACGGAACAAATAATCATTCATTCGGAAAACCAACCCGAATAACGGCATCCGTTGCGCTTGGCAATGGAAATATAATTAATGTTGAAAGAGAAGCCGGACTTAGCGGAAGCTCGCATAATAAAGGAGTATTAATTATCGCAGGTTATTTCAGGGAAAATTTCGGCAATAAAATTCCGCTGTCGTTTACCGCAAGTCTTGTATTCGAACAGGGCTATGGAATGATTGACGGAGACAGCGCTTCTGTTACCGAGATTTGCGCCTTGCTTTCCTGTCTATCCGATATTCCTCTTAAACAATATATAGCAATTACCGGCTCTGTAAATCAAAAGGGAGATATTCAGCCAATTGGAGGAGTCAACGAAAAAATTGAAGGATTTTTTGATGTTTGCAAGATCCGCGGTTTAACAGGAAAAGAGGGCGTAATAATTCCATTTCAGAATAAGAAAGACTTAATGCTTAAAGAAGAAATAATGGACGCAGTGAACAATAAAAAATTTCATGTTTATCCGGTTGAAAAAGTTGATGATGCAATTGAATTGCTTACCGGAGTTAAAGCCGGGAAACTTTTAAAAAACGGGAAGTATGAAGCAAATACGATTTACGGTCTGGTTGAAAAAAAATTAATTCATATGAGAAAGTTGGCAAGACCTTCACAGAATAATAATGTCCGTAAGAAAACAACAGAGAGAAAACATAAGAAATGAGGAACAAATATTTTTTTGATTCAGCGAAGACAAAAATACTTGCTACGCTAGGACCTGCTACATCTTCAATTGAAAAACTTGAAGAATTAATTGATGCAGGCACAGATGCGTTCCGCTTGAATTTTTCTCACGGAAATTACGATTCCTTTGAGACATTATTTAAAAACATTGATGCCGTGTGTAAAAAAAAATCAATGCCTATTGCAATTCTTATTGATCTTCAAGGCCCAAAGATACGTTTAGGGAATCTTGAAAAAGATGAAATAGAAATTTTTTCGGGAGATAAAATTGAAATTACTATTGATGATGTTATCGGCACAAAGGACTTAATTTCTACTTCATATAAGCTTTTGCCAAATGACGCTGAGATTAATAATGATATTTTAATAGACGACGGTTTAATTCATTTAAAAGTAGTTGAAAAAAAAGAAAGGTCAGTAATCTGCTCAATTATCGAGGGAGGGATATTAAAACCCAAAAAAGGGATGAACCTTCCCGATATGCAGTTAAGTACCCCTTCTTTTTCAGAAAAAGATTTGCAGAATCTTGAGTTTGCCTTAAACCATCGTGTGGATTTTGTCGCATTATCCTTTGTTAGAAAAGCCGAAGATATAAAAAGTCTCAGAAAAATTATTTTGGGGAAAAATAAATTTATTCCGATTATAGCTAAAATTGAAAAGCCGGAAGCGGTTAAAAATTTTGAAGAAATATTAAATGAAGCAGACGGAATTATGGTTGCCCGCGGCGATCTCGGCGTTGAACTTGATACCGAAGACGTACCGATTATACAAAAACAAATAATAAGTAAATGCAAATCTGTCGGTAAATTGGTAATTACGGCCACGCAAATGCTGGAGTCGATGATTCATAACCCTGTCCCGACAAGGGCTGAAGCATCCGACGTTGCCAATGCTGTATGGGACGGGACAGATGTTGTAATGCTGAGCGGTGAAACCTCCATTGGGAAATACCCAGTTGAAACAGTTAGGACAATGAATAATATTCTATTAAAAACGGAATCTTATTCTGAATTTAATGTGAATATAAAACATGAGATTCCGAAACTTCTTAGCGATAATCTTTTTGACTCATCGGGACATGCAATTGCTAATATCGCCGAACAAATTAATGCGTCATTAATTGTTGTATTTACACATTACGGAAGAAAAGCGAAAGTCATCTCCAAATACAGACCTAAAGCAAGAATAATTGCAATCTCCGATAATTTTGATACATTAAATAGATTGAACATATATCACGGAATTATTCCTTATTTTCTTGAAAAATTTGAAACCGAAGATTCGGCCATTGAAGACGTGAATTCGGTATTAGTAAAAAATAATTTAATTAAAAAAGGCGATATTGTAATTTATACCGCAGGCGCGCCTCACGCTGAAACCAGCAGAAGCAATTGGATGAGATTCGCTGAGATTTAAAATGGAATATTTATCCGAAGAAAAATATAAACTTGCCGAATGGTGGGAAACATTAGACAACGGCAAAATACTTTGTACACTTTGTCCGCGTTATTGTACAATCGGAGAAGGTCAGGCAGGATTCTGTTTTATAAGACAGAATATTAATGGCAAACTATATTCAACAGGATACGGCAGACCAACCGGATTCGCGGTTGATCCAATTGAAAAAAAACCTTTAAATCATTTTTTGCCGGGAACAAAGGTATTAAGTTTTGGAACGGCCGGATGCAACCTTGGATGCAAATTCTGTCAGAACTGGTCAATAAGCAAGGCCAAACTTGATGAGTTAAACTCTTTAGAAGCTTCTCCCGATAATGTAATTGAATTGGCGAAAAAATATAATACTCCTTCAATCGCTTTTACTTATAACGATCCGACAATATTCGGAGAATACGTTATTGATATTTCAAGAATAGCGAAAGAAGAAGGAATAAAATCGGTGATGGTTACGGCCGGATATATTGATAAGAAAGCGCGAAAAGATGTTTACAAATATATTGACGCCGCAAATGTTGATTTAAAAGCATTCAGTGAAAACTTTTATCATAAAATTACTTTTTCACATTTAAATGATGTGCTTGATACTTTAGTATGGCTGAAGAACGATACTGAAGTATGGTTTGAAATTACAACCTTATTAATTCCTGATGAAAATGATTCGGCAGAAGAAATTAAAAAAATGTGCGATTGGATAACAGCTAATTTAGGAGATGAAATTCCTTTGCACTTTACTGCTTTTCATCCTGATTTTAAGATGAGAAACAAAACAGCAACTCCGCCGTCAAAATTGGCCGAGGCTAGAAATATTGCGGTAAATGCCGGAATAAAATTTTGTTATGTAGGCAATGTAAGGAATAAAAAAGGACAGACAACTTATTGTCCCCAATGCAATAAAGAATTAATAGTACGCGACTGGCATTCGGTTTTAGCAAACAACCTTACCGGAAATGCATGTCCCGCCTGTAATCAGCATATTTCAGGCGTATTTATATAAAATTTGTTAATAATATTTAGTTAGGATATCCTTTAATATAACTTGATGATTATACCCGATTATAGTAATTTTAGCAAAACCTTATCGAGGGTCTTTTCTTAATTTATATTAACCAATAATAAAGGGGTGTCCTATGAATAACCTATTCAAATTATTCGTTCTTTTTTTGTTAGTCTCAGCAAGTTTTGTCGGCGCAAAAGGTAAATACGGAGTTATCGGAAAAGTCTATACTGCCGAAAGAGCATTGGAGTTATACGGTCCGGTACAAAAATCTATAGAAATGGATAAAAGTGATTTAATAGCAATGCTTGATCAATGCGAAAATTATATGATGTTCAAAATTAAAAACAATGAAGTTGTAATTGCCGACGACAATAGAAACGTACTTACAAGCAACAAAATATATTTAACAAGCAGCATCCTTACCGTAGTTTCAAGAAATGATGCTATAAGTGAAAATGAGAAATTGAATCTTGTTAGTAAAAATAAAGTAATGGACATTATTAATAGTGAAAATTCGGACAGAGTAAAATTTGAAATCAGGGAAACTATACAAACTATTAGTTCTACATTGATGGTTTTAGATTTTATACTTCAGTCTAGATAATAAAAACCCGTATACAAGTTATAATTCATTTTGAATTCTTTTGTAATACTTAAATAATATTAAATGTATAATTTGTCAATATTAGAAATTCTGCTTTATTCGAGCCTAATAGTTTGGATCTTCCCCGTAATAAGACAATATCGGGGAAGAACCTTTTTCATATTTCTTGTTATCGCCTTAGGTGACCCAATTACGATCTTACTTTCTATTCTTTTTAATATCAATTTAGGCCCCTTTTCTCCTTTATTTACTAGTTTTGTTTTAGCTTTAGTTGTTTTATTTAGTATTAAGGAGCCAAATAATATTATATTTTATATAATATTTTATTGTGTTTGTCTTTTTTTGCCTTTGTTAAGTGTTAATTATAAATATTATTATTTTTCAATGATTGTATTACATGTTTTTATATTTTATCAAATTTTGATATTTTTTATTAAGAATAATATAAGTGAAAAATCAATAAATATTTTTTACATTATATTTTTGCTTTATGAACTGTTAAATATATTTAAGGTGAGCAACCTTGTTATTGGGGTTACAAATGCTTATGAATATCATGCTCTTACTTCAATCTTTCAAGTCGCGCTTGGACTCTACTTTTCAATCTTTAGAGAAAACAGCCCCAGAAACTTTATTAAGCTTTGAAAATCCTATATTTCTCTCACTTATACTAATTGTTGTTATTTTATCAATAATAATAATTTATTATAAATTTGTTATAATTCCTCTAAAAATAAAATTTGTTGAAGAGAAGCAGGCGCTTCAGATGCAGCATTCTGAAATGATGGCTCTTTTTACAGAATTATCCCCCGACCCTGTTATTAGATGCGATATTTCAGGGAAAATTCTTTTATCTAATGAAACCGCGAATGATATTTTTAGAAAAAAAGTATTAATCGGCGAATATATCGAAAATGTTTTCCCCATAATTAAAAATTTTGATATAGAAAAAGTAATTGATTACGGCTTAATTAAAAATTTTGAACATAGCGTTGATGGTAAGCATTTTCAGTTTGTTGTCGCCGGAGTGCCGAAGTACAGCGCTATTCAGATTTACGGACGCGATATTTCCGCGCTTAAAACCACCCAGCAGGATTTAAAGACTGCATTGTCAAAAGCTAAAGCGGCTACTAAATTAAAAGAGGAATTTCTTTCCCGGATTTCGCATGAAATAAGATCACCTCTTGTTTCTATTCAAGGCTACAGCGAATTGTTAAAATCTCAGTCGAATGATTTCAGTCCCGAATTCCAGGGTATTTTTCAATCAATTGAAAACAACAGTAAAAGATTATATAGAACTGTAGAACTGATTTTAAATATGTCGCAAATACAGACTGGCAGTTATGAAAATTCCTATAAAGAAGTAAATATTTTTAACGTTGTAGATAGAACTTACAGAGAATTTAAATCACTGGCAGAAGAGAACAAACTGTCTTTCACTTTTGAATCAAAGATTGACCCAAATACTAATATTTTTGCCGATGAATATTCGGTCAGTCAAATTGTTGTTAATCTTATTGATAATTCGTTCAAATATACTAGAGAAGGGAAAATTTCTCTTTTATTATATAAAGAAATGAACTTTATTAAAATTACAATTGAGGATACGGGCGTGGGAATTTCCGAAAAATATTTGGATAATCTCTTCCAGCCGTTTTCACAAGAGTATTCGGGATACACAAGACCTTACGACGGTACAGGCTTGGGCTTAGCTTTGGTTAAAAGTTTTGTAGATTTGAACGAAGCAAAAATAGAAGTTAAAAGTGAAATTAACAGCGGAAGTAAATTTACCGTTACTTTTGATGAATTGTCAAAATCCGATTAATTGGAAATAATATAATTCAATTAAATTATATTAATTACATCCTATTCTTTTTAATCGCTCAATTCTTTTTATTTATTACTAATTATGCAAGACGTAATAGATAATAATTAATATTAATAAAACTTTTAAATGAATATTGCTTGTTGTGAGAGGAACTAATCTTGTATCCTAATATCCCATGGATCGTATATATTAGTCCAATAATCTGGGTGTTTCCTGCATTTAAACAATACAGAGAAAAATTCTTTTTATTTTTTTTAATTATTGCCGTGGGTGACCCAATTGGACTAACTATTATATATATTCTAAAAAATAATATCGGTCCAATTCAACCGCTAATAGTAAGTTTTTTATTAGTGATTAGTGTAATAAATACAGAAAAATTAAAAAATAATTGGTTTGTTATTATTATAGTTCTAAGCACAATTTTTATGATTCCTATAATTTACGGACATAGCAATGCATATTATATAGTTATTATTCTATTTCATTTAATGATATTTTATAAAATTCTGATATTATTTATTAAAAAATATTTAGAAACAAGGAATATTGATTTGTTTTATGTTTTAATTATGCTTTATATTTTACTCAATATTTTCAAAGTGAATGGCCTAGTTTTTCAGTTTGAAAATGCTAAGTTATATCATTTTGTGACCACAGTTTTCCAAACCGCAATAGGTATATATTTTTCATTAATTAAGGAAAGTTCTCCCAAAAACTTAATTAGAATTAATACATTATAATTATCATGATTTTTCTTGTTTCTATATTTGACTAATTTATTTTCCCGATGCACAAATAAAGTTATGTTCATAAATCTATTTTAAACATTTGAGTTGTTTTGGATATTATTCTTTAAAAGGATTGGATCATTTTGTCAAACATTCATATCATCCAAATTATTAGTCAAATTATATGGTTTTTCCCGGCATTACGCCAATATAATGAAAAGTTATTTTATTTCTTTTTAGTACTTGCATTAGCAGACCCTATAAGTTTATTGTTTTTGTTTATTACAAAAATTCATCCCGCTCCGTTTTTCCCATTAGTATCAAGTTTAATCCTTGTATTAACTGTTATTGGAAAGGAAAAATTAAAAACTTATTCATTTCATATAGTAGTTACTTATTTTATTCTCATTCTTATTCCAATAATTATAGGAAGCAGGAGTTTTTATTATCTGCTTTTTTCATTACTTCATATATTTGTTATTTATAATATATTCGGATTATTTATTAAGAGTTATTTAAAGGAGAACGTAATTAATATTTTTTATGTTTTAATAATATTATACGAACTTCTTAATATATTTAAAGTACTTAATATAGTTTTTCAATTTCCCAATGTTTCTCTTTTTCTTAATACGACACTATTTTTTCAAGTTATTCTTGGACTATATTTTTCAATAGTTAAAGAAAGCTCTCCTAAAAACTTTTTTAGATTCAAAACCTTGTGAGTTTCAGAACAACATTGTAATTAATTTCTATTTAATAGTATTTATCGACAAACAGATTTAAACCTAAGACTTTAGAATTGATTTTAAATAATTGATATCTTATAATTAATTCAAAAGTTGAGGTTAAGCCATTTATCCCGGTGTCCATTTTTTAATTTATCTAAGTCCGATTGTATGGATTTTCCCTGTGTTTCGTCAATACAAGGAGAATTTATTTTATCTATTTCTTGTACTCGCATTCTTTGATCCTATTGGAGTTATGTTTTGGTTATTCTTCAGCATCAATACAGCTCCTTTATTGCCCTTGTTAGTTAGCTTATCATTAGTACTAACTCTTCAAAATAAAAATAGTTTATTGAAATATAAATGGGCCGTAATTACCTCCTTTATTTCATTAGTTTTAATAACTATTCTTATAGGGAACAAAAGTTTATTTTACATGCAAATAGTTGGTCTTCATATTTATATTGTTTATAAAATATTCATTTTATTTACAAAAAATAGTATATACGAAAAAGGGATTAATGTTTTTTATATATTATTATTGTTTTACGAATTGATGAATTTATTTAAAGTTTTTAATTATTTTTTCGCTTTTAATAATTTTTTCAAATACTCAACTATTACATCAATTTTCCAGATTACAATTGGAATATATTTTTCAATTGTTAAAGAAAGCTCGCCTAAAAACTTTTTTAGATTCAAAACCTTGTGAGTTTCAGAACAACATTGTAATTAATTTCTAATTAATAGTATTTAACGACAAACAGATTTAAACCTAAGACTTTAGAATTGATTTTAAATAATTGATATCTTATAATTAATCCAAAAGTTGAGGGTTAAGCCATTTATCCTGATGTCCATTTTTTAGTATTTCTAAGTCCAATTGTCTGGGCTTTCCCTGTATTCCGTCAATACAAGGAGAATTTATTTTATCTATTTCTTGTACTTGCATTCTTTGATCCTATTGGAATTATGTTTTGGTTATTATTTAAAATCAATATAGCTCCGCTATTGCCCTGGTTAGCTAGTTTATCATTAGCACTAACTGTTCAAAATAAAAATACATTATTGAAATATAAATGGTCTGTAATTACCTCCTTTATTTCATTAGTTTTTATAACAATTCTTATAGGGAACAAAAACTTATTTTATATGCAAATAGTTGTTCTTCATATTTATATTGTTTACAAAATATTCATTTTATTTACAAGAAATAGTATTTACGAAAAAGGGATTAATGTTTTCTATGTATTATTATTGTTTTACGAATTGATGAATTTATTTAAAATGTTTAATTACTTTTTCACTTTTAATGACTATTATAAATACTTAACCATAACATCAATTTTCCAAATTACGATTGGAATTTATTTTTCAATTGTTAAAGAAAGCTCGCCAAAAAACATAATAAAGTTTAAAGTCGTATAAGACCACTTATGTTTTTTAATAGACAAACTAGAAGAATTTTATTATAGAAAATGCATATACGAGAGGATTTTTAATTGAATATATTACTTCATAAATTTAATAATATTAATAAAAAAGCCTCTTTAAAAGAGGCTTTTTTGTAATACTTTTTTTATCGCCCAATTATGTTCCGGAACTATAATCAGTCATATAAACTTCCTGTTCTTTACTAAGTTTATCAATTTTATAACCCATAGTTTTTAATTTAATACCGGCAATTTCCTGATCCTGAGTTACAGGAATATCTATTACTTCGGGTTCCAACAAAATACCTTGTTTATCATAACCGGCTAATCTTAGTTGAGACATAAATTGATTAGCGAAAGACATATCCATTACTTCCGACGGATGACCTTCTGCAGCGGCTAAATTTACTAATCTGCCTTGAGCAAGTACATATATTTTTTTGCCGTTCTTTAATGTGTATTCCTCGTTATTAGGTCTTACTGTTCTTTTTGCTTTTTTAATTTTTTCAAGATCATTTAAATTAATTTCGCAATCGTAATGACCTGTGTTGCAGACAATCGCGCCTTCTCTCATTTTTTCAAAATGTTTTTTAGTAATAATATCTTTTACTCCGGTTGCGGTAATAAATATATCACCAATCTTTGCCGCTTCATCCATTGTCATAACAGTATGGCCTTCCAGCGTAGCTTTTAAAGCAGCCGTAGCTTTTACTTCTGTAACGATAACATTTGCACCTAAACCCGCGGCTCTCATCGCGCAGCCTTTTCCGCAATGGCCGTAACCGGCAACAACAAAGTTTTTACCCGCTAACAATACGGAAGTAGCTCTTAATATACCGTCAATTGAAGATTGGCCTGTACCGTATACGTTATCAAAATCCCATTTTGTTTCAGCGTCGTTCACAGCAATAACGGGATATAATAATTTTCCGTCGGCAGCCATTGCTCTTAAACGGTGAACGCCGGTAGTTGTTTCCTCAGTTCCGCCGATAATTTCTTTAGCAAGCTTTGGATATTTTTTGTGCACAGTAAAAATTAGGTCTGCCCCGTCGTCAAGAGTTAAATTCGGTTTCATATCCAAAGTTCTATCAATTGACCAATAGAAATCCTTTACATCCTGACCGTGCCATGCATATATTTCCAAACCGTTTTTCGCTAATGCAGCAGCAACATCATCTTGAGTTGAAAGAGGATTGCATCCGCTCCAGCTTACTTTCGCGCCTGCAGCTACTAGTGTTTCGCATAATACGGCGGTTTCTTTTGTTACGTGCAAACAGCCTGCAATTCTATATCCTTTTAACGGTTTTGTTTTTGAATATTTTGCTCTAAGCGCCATCATAACAGGCATACGTGATTCAGCCCATTCTATTTTTTTTCTTCCTTCGTCAGCAAGCTTAATATTCTTTACTTTATACTTCCCTTTTTTATAATCCATTTTACTTTGATTCTCCTATTGTTCTATTTTTTTATTAAATATTTCTTAAACTTTGGTACAAGGTCCAATGCTTCCCAGGTAAATTCTTTTTCATTTCTTCCAAAGTGACCGTAAGCCGCGGTCTTCTGGTAAATTGGTCTTCTTAAATTTAGTCTTGTTATAATTCCTTTGGGCGTAAGGTCAACTTCTTTTGAGATCATTGCCGAAATATCTTTATCGGGAATTACACCTGTTCCCTTTGTATCCACATAAATTGAAACGGGTTCGGCAACGCCAATAGCATAAGCTAATTGCACTAAACATTCTTTTGCTAATTTAGCGGCTACAACGTTTTTAGCGATATGACGCGCTGCATAGGTTGCGCTTCTATCAACTTTGGACGGATCTTTTCCTGAAAAAGCTCCGCCGCCGTGAGGCGCCCATCCGCCGTATGTATCAACAATAATTTTTCTGCCTGTTAAACCGCTGTCGCCGTGAGGCCCGCCAATTTCAAAACGTCCGGTAGGATTAACATAATATTTTGTTTTTTTATCCAAATATTTTGCGGGTATTATTTTATTTATAACATATTTTATTACATCGGCTTTAATTTTACTTTGTTTAACATTAGCGTCATGCTGGGTAGAAATTACAACCGCGTCAACTCTTAACGGTTTGTGATTATCATCGTATTCAATAGTAACTTGAGATTTGGAATCAGGTCTAAGATACGGCATTAATTTCGGTTGTTTCTTCCTTATATCGGCCAATTTTTTTACGAGTTTATGAGCATACATAATAGGCATGGGCATTAATTCAGGAGTTTGATCACATGCGTATCCGAACATAATTCCCTGATCTCCCGCGCCGCCTTTATCAACACCCATTGCAATATCGGGCGATTGAGAATGTATAGCATTTAAAACAGAGCATGATTCGGAATCAAATTTATATTCTGCTTCAGTATATCCAATATCTTTAACTGTTTTTCTAACCACTTCCTGTATATCAACATAAGCTGATGTTGTAATTTCTCCTCCGACAAGAACAAGACCGGTTGTAACAAATGTTTCGCATGCTACTCTTGCTTTTGGATCTTCTTTAAATATTGCATCCAAGACACCGTCGGAAATCGCATCGGATACTTTATCCGGGTGACCTTCAGATACAGATTCTGAAGTGAACAAGTATGACATTATTTAGTTCCTCTTTTTTTTAGTGAAATTCAATTTCGGATGAATCACCCGCGTTTAACTTTTTAAATGTACCTTTTATCAGCGCATCACTTCCTATTATGGAATCTTCCAATATACTTTTCTGAACCACCGCGCCGGAATTTATTATCGAATTTTTTATTATGCAGTCAGTCACTTCACAATTATCGGCAATAGTAGTGAAAGGACCAATAACGGAATTTTTTATTTTCGCTTTTTCGGATATATAAACCGGATCATTAATTACTACGTTTTCTATTTTTCTATTCGATCCGTTCTTTGTTAATAAGAATTGATTTGTTGAAAGAACGGTTTCAGGTTTACCGCAATCATACCATCCTTCAACGGGAAAAGTTTTTATTAACTCGCCTTTTTCAATCATAAGCTGCAGAGCATCGGTAAGCTGATATTCACCTTTTGTTGTAATATTTTTTTCAACAATTTCATTTAGGCATTCAACAAGCAGTTTTGAGTTTGAAATGTAATAAAGTCCAACCAAGGCAAGTTTTGATATCAGCGTCTGAGGTTTTTCAACAAGCTTTGAAATTTTATCACCGTCAAGTACCGCAACCCCAAATCTGCGCGGATCTTCAACTTCTTTAACCCCAAGCGCAGTTTGTTTTAATTTGAATACCTTGCTTAAGTCAACATCAAAAATTGTGTCGCCGAGAATTATAAATATTTCATCATCATCAAATGTCGGCACTGCAGTTAGAATAGCATGCCCGAGCCCAAGCATTTCTTTTTGTTCAACATATTCGGCTTTTAGCTGAGGATACGTTGTATGTACATATTCTTTAATTTTATCGCCGAGATGCCCTACAACGAATGTGGCGTTATTAATATTTTCACTTAACAACTTTTCAATAATATTTCCAAGAATCGGTTTGCCGCCGACATTCAACAATACTTTCGGTACCGAATATGTATGCGGTTTTAATCTGGTGCCTAAACCTGCGACTGGTATTATTGCTCTCATTTATTCCTGTAGCTTGATAAAATTAAATGTTTAATTTAATCAATAGTCCAAGTATTATCAAATAAAGTTGTTAGAAGAATACTATTTGATTAGATTTAAAATAAAAAATTAAGATCATGAAAATATCAAATAGAGTAACAAATCTTTTAGGAATCGAGTTTCCGATTGTGCAGGCGGGAATGGTTTGGGTTTCGGGCTGGAGACTTGCCTCTGCAGTTTCAAACTGCGGCGGACTCGGTATAATTGGCGCGGGCTCAATGAAACCGGAGCTGTTAAAAGAACATATTCAAAAATGCAAGGCCGCAACGGATAAACCTTTCGGTGTAAATATTCCATTGCTGCGCGGAGATGCGGAAGATTTAATTAAAACCGCTGTTAATGAAAATGTAAAAATTGTTTTTTCATCGGCTGGGCACCCGGGAAAGTTTATTAAAATTTTAAAAGAGAACAATGTTAAAGTTATTCATGTAGTGCCATCAGTAAAGCACGGATTAAAAGCAGAAGAAGTTGGTTGCGATGCGGTTGTAGGAGAAGGTGTTGAAGCTGGTGGTCATAACGGAGCGGATGAAATTACAACTTTTTGTTTAATACCAAGATTGGCCGACTCATTAAGAATTCCTGTTATTGCCGCCGGGGGCATTGCAGACGGAAGAGGTATTTACGCTGCATTGTCGCTGGGCGCCGAAGGCGTGCAGATTGGTTCAAGATTCGCCGCGACAATTGAATCATCAGCGCATGATAATTATAAAATACGGTTATGCGAAGCCAAAGAAAATGACACTACGCTTATTCTTAAAAAAATAGGTATGGCTCGCTTGATTAAAAACGAATTTAGTAAAAATGTAAGTGATGCGGAATCTTCAGGCGCGGATGTTGACAAGCTGAAATCACTATTGGGACAGAAACGCGAAAGACTGGGGATCTTTGAAGGTGAAGAAAAAGATGGAATGCTGGAAGCCGGTCAGGGAATTGGACTTATAAACGAGATACTATCGGTGCCTGATCTATTCAAAAAATTTATTAATGAATTTGACGAAACAGCAAAAAGAATTTCAGAAATAACAGTTTAATTATACTTAATTTCGTTTTATATTAATATAAATTTAGTATTTTAGACATCATGTCTATTCAAGACGAAAAAAATAATTATCTGCGTTATTCATATACGTTTACTTTTGATAATAACATCAGTAAAACGTTTGAAGTTTTTGTCGATCCGGCAAATCTGCAGCTTATTCATAAAAAAGAAGCTGAATACCCTGAATGGACAAATCTTAGCAACTTTGCCTGCCCTCACTGTCCATTAAATCAAATAGAAAATAAATACTGCCCTGTCGCGATCAACCTTAAAGAAATAATTGATTTCTTCTCCGACATGCCTTCTTATTCTGTGGCGGATATAACAGTTGAAACAAACAATAGGAATTACTTTAAAAGAACTTCCGTTCAATCGGGTGTTAGCGGGGTAATTGGAATTATTATGCCCACAAGCGGATGCCCTATTACTACCAAACTTAGACCAATGGTAAAATTTCATCTCCCTTTTGCTTCGATTGATGAAACAGAGTTCAGGGTTTTTTCAATGTATCTTTTCGCTCAATATTTAAAACATAGAAAGGGCGATTGGCCCGACTGGGAAATGAAAGAATTAAAAATACTTTATGACGATATTTTAAAAATGAATCAGAATATTGCCCGCAGAATCGCGGATCTTGAAAAGAAAGACACAAGCATTAATGCGGTTGTAGTATTAAATAACTTTGCTGATTCCGTTGCATTCAGTTTGGACGAAGACGATCTTTCCGACCTTGAATCTTACTTTTCCGAATTATTAAAGTAGATTTATTCTTATTTTAGAACTCTTTCTAATCAACTTTTGTTAAACAAACTAATAAAATAATAAATGGAGTAAATATGTCATTCTATCCAACATTAATGACTTTACATATAATTTTCGCGGGAATCTGGCTTATTAATTTAGTAACCGATTCCGTATTAAAAAATAAAGTGAAAACAGAATTAAAAAATAATTCGGGTATTCAAATGATTTCACTTTACCTGCAATTCGGTAATTTATTAGGTATGATAGGCGCAATTGGGATTTTAGTATCCGGGATTGTACTAGTAAGTATGAATCCGGGCTACGGATTTTTCGATATGACTTCAAACCACTGGCTTGCTACAAAACAAATAATTACAGTAATAATTTTAATTATGATATTCGCGGTTATAATACCGACTTCAAAAAAAGTTAGGAATGAAATTGAAAACAATTTAAATAGCGGCGAAAATAAGAATTTAGAAGAAAATCTAAAGAAATTATTTAAAATCAATGCATCAATTAACGGTCTTGTTGTTCTAAATTTTTTGTTCGCGATTACGCACAGATTTATCGGTTAAGCTTAAAATTTATTATAAATTTAAAATCATAAATATTGTCGCATTAATTCTGTATTTTAGTACTCTTAAAATTAGAAACAGTCTTTAAGATATTTATAATACTTTGTGTCTTAGTGCCTTCGTGGCAAAGAAAAATCTAAAGATAATTAGCCGCAAAGACACAAAGGTATACTTTAAGACGGTTTCATTGATTAATAAAAAATGAAACAGAAAAAAATATTAATTCTCGGTTCAACTGGATCTATCGGTGTAAATGCGTTAAATGTAATCAGGGAATTACCCGAATATTTTTGCGCTGAAGCGCTTACAGTAAATTCAAATATTGACGAATTAGAAAAACAAATAAATGAATTTAATCCTTCGGCCGTTGTTGTTAGAAATGAAGCTAAATCGGCCGAATTAAAAAAAAGAATTAATAATAAATGTGAAGTTCTTTCGGGTGATGAAGGATTAATTGAAATTACCCGGCGCGGGAATTATGACATTTTATTATCATCGCTTGTTGGTTTTGCGGGACTGGCGCCGACAATAGAAGGAATAAAACAAAATAAAAGAATAGCGCTCGCTAATAAAGAAACATTGGTTGTTGCGGGCGAATTAATTATTGATCTATGCAAAAAATATAACGCCGAACTTATTCCGGTTGATTCCGAACACAGCGCTATTTTCCAATGTTTGGTAGGCGAAAAAAATAATGAGATTAATAAATTAATATTAACCGCTTCAGGCGGACCTTTTTTCAATAAAATGAATCTAACGGATGTATCAGTATCTGAAGCGTTAAATCATCCGAACTGGAAAATGGGGAAAAAGGTTACAATTGATTCGGCTACTATGATGAATAAAGGGCTCGAAGTTATTGAAGCACATTGGCTTTTTAATTTGCCTAAGGAAAATATTGAGGTTGTTATTCATCCGCAGTCAATAATCCATTCAATGGTGGAATTTATTGACGGTTCAATTAAAGCTCAGTTAAGTCTGCCGGATATGAAATTGCCCATACAATATGCGTTTTCATATCCTGATAGAATTAAAACAGGTTTTGTAAAAACAAATTTTCCTAATCTTGGGCAGCTGACATTTTTTGAGCCTGACAGGGAAAAATTTAAGTGTTTAAATTTGGCATATGAGGTAATGGAACAAGAAGGAACGGCTCCTTGTATACTGAACGCCGCAAATGAATTAGCGGTAGATAAATTTCTGAAAGGTAAAATCGGCTTTACGCAAATACCGGATATTATTAATGAAGCGTTAAATAAAATAGAAAATCACAGAACTCCTGATATTGAAACCATTTTTGAGTGCGACCGTCAAACTAGGGAATTTGTGAACAGTGTTTATAATTAAAGTGGGAAAAGATTAATGGATTATATAATTTATTTTGTTATTACTATTGCGATACTTGTTTTTATTCATGAATTCGGGCATTTCGCCGCGGCAAAACTTTGCAAAATGCGGGCGGATGTTTTTGCTATTGGTTTCGGTAAAAGACTTTTCGGATGGAATAAAATTAATGGTTTTACATTCGGCGATTTGGAAAAAGATTTTGATACTCAAGGAAACACGGATTACAGGTTGTGTTTAATCCCTTTGGGAGGATACGTTAAAATTGCAGGGATGGTGGATGAAAGCTTCGACACGGAATTCGCTAACGAAGAACCTAAACCTTATGAGTTTAGAGCCAAACCTACATACCAGAAATTGTTTGTAATTACCGCCGGAGTTATGATGAATTTAACTCTTACGGTTGCAATCTTTTGGGGAATAAATTTCTTTCAAGGGAAACAAGTAATTAAAACAACTACAATAGGTGAGCTTTCATCAGAAGGTAAAGCCGCGGTTATAGGATTTCAGACTGATGATAAAATCTTGTCAATTAACGGACAACTGGTTGATAACTGGGAAGATGTTTTAACAAATATTTTTGTAGAGCAGATAAGTGTAGATAAAGAAGTTGTTGTTGAAAGAAATAGTCAGCAGGTAATTATAAATATTCCCGCCGATAGTATTAAATCGGCAACTAATGAAGTTCCATTTATACAACCCGGTGAAACTAAACCGGTTATAACAGAAGTAATGAAAAATTCGCCCGCCGAAGATGCGGGAATAAAAGCATATGATTTATTCTTATCATTAAACAATATACCGTTAAACACAAGCGCGAAAGCAATTGAAGTTATATCTTCGAACCCAGATGTTGAAATGCCGCTTGTTATTCAAAGAGATGTTGATACGGTTTTTACAAAAGTAAAACCGGCAATGGACGGGAAAATTGGTGTTGTTATAACTGATTCGTATACCGGACCAATCGAATTTCAATCATATGGATTCTTTAGTTCGTTTGCAAAATCTTTTGAGCAAGTTAATTTTGTTACAATAAAGACCATATCGGCATTAGGCAGTGTAATAACAGGTGAAATAGAATTTAAAAATGCTTTCGGCGGTCCTGTTAAAATTGCGCAATACGCTGTGCAGTCGGCCGATAACGGCATCATCTCGTTTTTATTTTTCCTTGCGATGCTAAGTTTAAGTTTGGCAATTATAAATATTCTTCCGTTCCCCGTATTAGACGGAGGACATTTTGTTATTATTTTAGTCGAAGGACTTCTAAAAAAAGAACTCCCCATTAAAATAAAAATCGGTATTCAAAACGCCGGTTTTGTTTTATTATTATTATTGATGGCTTTTATAATTTATAACGACATAATAAGCTTATAGTTTTCTTTGTGCCTGCCTGCCGGTAGGCAAGTTTTAGCGGCGGAATATTTTTTTGCCGCTAAGGCACAATGTTTTTGTTCTTTATCAATTCGCGACGCATATTATTACACCTTGCGTAATATATCTGCCCCGGTTCGCAATTTCATTTCAAACACTTTCAAAAATTTCATTTTATAAAAACTTGTTTCTATACAGGAGAATTATGTTTAGCAATTTTTCTTTTTGCAGAATTATATTAATCTTTTTATCAACGCTGATTCTCAGCGGCAGTATTTTTTCACAGACAAAAGAATTTAAAACCAATGATGTAATAGTCACGGCCGGACGTTCACCAATTTCTTTCGCGGATTTAAATAGAGATGTAACCGTTATTTTTCCTGATGAAATAAAAAACACCGCTGTAAAGAGCGTTCAGGATTTGCTACAGTATACATCGGGAATTGACTTAAAACAAAGGGGCGTTGACGGAGTTCAGGCAGATGTCGCGATCCGCGGCGGGACATTTGAACAGACATTAATATTAATCGACGGTATAAAAATAAGCGATCCGCAAACAGGGCATCATAATTTAAATTTACCCGTGTCACTTGAAAATATTGAACGGATAGAAATATTAAAAGGACAGGGTTCAAGAATACACGGACCCAACGCATTCAGCGGCGTAATAAATATTATTACAAAAAAAGGAGGCAGCGCTTCCCTTTCGGTTAAATCTGCAGGCGGACAGAACGGATACTTTAGCAATTCATTAAACGTTTCGCTGCCTTTGGGATTTTCTAATAATAGATTATCACTATCAAAACAAAAATCTGACGGTTACAGATTCAATACAGATTTTGATATTATTAATTTTTCATACGGCTCAACTATTTCTACAAATGCCGGAGCTATTAATTTTTTCTTCGGTTATAATGAAAAAGACTTCGGCGCTAACAGTTTTTATTCATCGGCTTTCCCGAATCAAGGCGAAAAAACAATTACAAAATTCGCAAACGTAAGCGGTGAATTCGGCAGTCCAGATTTTACAATCTCACCAAAAATTTACTGGCGCAGGAATGACGATGATTTTGTTTTAAGACGCGACAATCCTTCTTTCTATCACAATATTCATAAAACAAATGTATACGGCGGGGAAATTCAAGCATCATTAAATTCAGATTTCGGGAAGACATCTTTCGGTGCCGAATATACAAAAGACGAAATTGAAAGCAATAATTTAGGTAGCAGAACCCGCGAGAAAAAAGGCGTATTCGCCGAACAAAATTTAAAATTTGAAAATGGAATTAACTTAAACGCGGGAGCTTTTCTTTACAGCTTTTCAAATCTTGGTTGGAAATTATGGCCCGGATTTGACCTAGGATACAATCTGAATAATGATATACGAATTTTTGCTTCATACGGACGGGCGTTTAGAATCCCGACTTTTACGGAGCTATATTACAATGACCCGGTAACCATCGGCAATCAGTATTTGAAACACGAAGAAACTACTAATTATGAAATAGGTTTAAAATATAATGCGAAATTATTTCAAGGCGGAATAAGTTTATTTAGAAAGGAAGGCAAGGATATTATTGATTGGGTTCGTGTTCAAGGTGAAACAAAATGGAGTGTACTTAATATCGCAAAAGTAAATACAAACGGTATTGAAGTTTCGTTCGCTATTGAACCGGAAGCAGTTTTAAATTTCACGCCTATAAATCGTATTATTATAAGTTATACTTATTTGCATAACGACAAAGAAGTCTCGGAACTTGAATCGCGCTATGTGCTTGATCATCTTAAAAATCAAATTATTGTAAGCGTATCAAACAACCTGTTTTTCGGTATTAACCAAAATTGGTTTTTCCGGTATGAGGACCGCATAAATTTTAATGATTCATTTATAACCGACGTACAGTTATCAAAAGATATTTCTTACTTTAATATTTTTGTTAAAGCGACAAATTTATTTAATAATTATTATGAAGATATCGCTGGCATTCAGCTGCCCGGCAGATGGATAACAGCCGGCGCTGAATTTACAATTAATTAGAAATTTAAATTCCCGGAAACATTTAGTGCCGGGAATTTTATTAATCGATTTTTAATGTAAAAAGAAAATTTAACGCGACTTGAACTTTGACCGGTTTTCCTCTTTGTCGTCCCGGTTTGAATTTAGTCTCTTTTACAACGCGTATAATTTCTTCGTCGCATCCTGCGCCGATCCCCTTTAATAATTCGACTTTTTGCACATCACCTTTTTCGTCGACAAATGCTCTTACATAAACCCTTCCCTGTATATTTGCTCTCTTCGCAATTTCAGGATAATTTATTCTTTCATGAATTGCGGACATGCCTCCGATAGGCTCGGGCAGTTCCTCAACCGCAATAAAAAACACAGGAGCTTCTTCAATTTCTTCTACTACTTCCGGGGGCGGCGGGGCTTCAACAGTTTCATTTACGTCCAGCTCAGTATCTTGAATCTCAATATCCTCCAGCACATCATCGTCCGGTGCTTCAATAGGAATAGGAGGTTTCGGAGGTGGTGGTGGCAGATCGTTCTGTCTTGTAGCTTCAATATCTTCTACATTAATTAATTCCTGCGGAGCTTCAAAGATAACTGCGGTTTTTTCAAACATCGGGAAAAACTTGAAAGCCGCAATTAAGAATACCAATGCTAAAATCAAACTTATTTCAAAAGTCTTTTTGTACTTTAGTTTTAAATCGTACTTTGGATTTTTACGAAGAGCCATTTAAACCTCCTTTTAATTTGCAATAATTTGCGGAGGAGCAGTGTATTATTCCGGAAGTATCGGAATAATACACTTTAAGAATATTGATGTTCCGGGACATTATATTTTTATTGTAGTTTGAATAGAATAGGAACAGTGACCTGTACCTTTATATTCTGCCCATTTTCTTTAGCAGGAATAAATTTTGACTGCTTAACAGCATCCAAAGCGGCTTCATCGCAGCCTGCGCCAATTCCTTTAATTACTTCGGCACTGTCTACATTTCCTGTTTCATTCAAAAATGCTCTAATAAAAACTCTTCCCTGAATTCCTGCCTTTTTAGCTAATTCCGGATAATGCACAAGTTTAGAAATTGCCTGGATTCCACCAACTGGCTCGGGCATTTGTTCAGCGCTTAAAAAATAATCAGTTCCGTTAAATTGGAGATCATAAATAAATTTAATATTAGCACCGTTTATTACCGCCGGTTTAAATTTCCAACCTGATACTTCGTCAATAACAATTTGATCTAAATCTTTGCCCATGCTTTTATTAATAATCAATTTGTCAACCGTACCGGTCTCACCGACTAACAACGAATATGAATAATTTTGCTCTTTAGAATCAAACAGCAATTCAGCATACCCATCGGCGGCTTTTAATTTTTTTAGTAATTCATTTCTTACCTGTTTATCCCCATGGCTATTTTCGGCGGGCACTGCCGGAGAGTCGTTCTTACCTGCATTTCTGTAAAATTCACCCATTGAAACATAGCCGCTTAAATCTGCATTAATTACTTCTAGTTTCTGTTCATTATTACACGAATAGATTAAGAATCCAATCAACAGAATGAAAATTATTTTTTTCATGTTTGCCTCATAATTTTGACGTTACTATTACTTCGTTATTTGCTTTAACTTTTATATCCGGTGTGGGAAGACTGTTAATTATAACATGGATAAGCTGTTCCTGTTTATTTACATGTTCAATAGTTTTTTCTAATTTTTCTCTATAGTTATTGGATTCATTATAAAACAATATTGAAACTATAAGAAGAATTACTGCAAGAGCGTATGAAGCTGCGGTAAAAAAATTATTCGTAAACAAAAACGACAGTTTTTTACTCTCCTTTTTTTGAAGAGAATAAAAAATTCTTTCTTCCAGTTCATGCGGAAATTCTTCAATTGTTTTTTCAACGGATGATTTAACTAAATTCATTTTCTTGAAATATTCCCGGCAATCTGCATCCTGGGATAAATATGTAAACAGCATTGCTTCATTTTCCCTGTTCATTTCGCCGTCAAAATAGCTGTTAATCATATATTTATATTCATCATTTTTCATTTTCGCCTCACTGAAAAACTTTTGATATTTTACTTAATAATCTCTGCCTTGTATTATATAATCGGCTTTTAACAAGATTTTCATCAATACTCATTATCTGCGAAATCTCTTTGTAACTCATACCCGAATATTCTTTTAATACAAAAACTTCTCTTTGTTCAAAATCCATTTCACCAAGTTCTTTCTTAATTATTTCACCGACTTCATTCAGCTCCAACTCATTTGCCAAATTATCACCTGAAGAAATGTCTATTTCATCAATATCCGTTACTGCGAATTGATCAACTCTAATTTTCTTATTTCTGAAATAAGAATAAATCTCATTTCTTGCAGTTTTAAAAATCCAATAATTAAAACTGTTTTTATTTCTTATTAAATCCATATTTTCAAAAAATTTCAAAAAAACATTTTGAACAATATCTTCACTTATCAGCCGGTCACCCACCATTCTTAAAGTATAATTAAATACCTTTGTTTTATAACGGTTATAAAACAATGTGAATTCAACTATCTTTTGGGATTCTTTTTTCAACAGATTTTCGTCTTTAATTAAAAGATGCACTAACAACGGAAATGTTGTATAAGGTAAGATATTTTTTTTATAAAAGTAAATGAAGCTGTCTTAAAATTGTTTTGTGACTTTTCGTGCCTTAGTGACTTTGTGGCTAAAGATGTGAATTTGTTTTATTATCAATCTTTTTCATCCACTAAGACACTAAGACACTAAGACACAAAATAAAATTATTTTTGCGACAGCTTTATTATTCTTAAAAGTATGCAGCTACACCGATATGGATAGAAAGCAGATCGGTAGTAGATTTTTTGGCATTATAAGTAATCGAAGAATTCGCCGGATTTATTACAACCGAACCTTCGGTTAAATATTCTGACTCGCTTCCAAGAAGATAACGGGCTTTCAGATCAAGGTATATATCAGGACCAATACCTAAACCGGGAACAAGGTTTATTAATATTCCTCCGCCAAACCCGTAACTGAACGCGAAATCGTCAAAGTTTGTTGATGAAGCAAATTTTTCGTCATTGTTTGTGCCTTTTACTTCAGTGGTCGTAAACAAATAGGTACCTCCGACAAGTCCTTCTACATAAGGACGAATAGGTCCGCCCAACGGAGAAACCAATGCGAGCAAATGAAAATTAGCAAGATTATAACTTCTATCAACATCAACCGTAACATCCGGCACATAAACACTTAACGGCGCTTGTCTTGATTCATTCCCGTAAACCATATAAGCCGCGCTTACACCAATACTAAAAGGCGTAAAAATACCTGGCGATGATAATGTTCCCTGAACCTGCAGGCCGTATCCCAGTTTATCAATATTATCTTTAAATTCACCCTGCGGAAGACCAAGCATTAAACTCCCGCTTAACGTTTGGGCTGAAATGCTTCCCGCAAGGAAAAACAATAGAATAAGTAAAGCATTGATTTTTTTCATAATTAGATTATCTCCGATAGTTGTATTAAGTTTTTAATTAATCGAATTTTATATCATGTTCAAAAGACGATTGATTTAAATTCATATATTCATCAAATGGAATTTCTAAAGTACCGAACATTTTTAAATGCTCGGTTTGAAACTGAACGTCAAGCAGTTTATAGCCCTTTTGATTTAATCTTTCTATTAATTTTACAAGCGCCGCTTTTGATGCCTGCGTAACTTTTGAAAACATTGACTCGCCGTAAAAAGCGCCTCTGTAAGCAACGCCGTATAGACCGCCCACAAGTTCCGACTTTTGGTAAACTTCCACCGAATGTAGATAACCTATTTCATGCAGCCCCTTATAAGCATTAATAAGTTTCGTGGAAATCCATGTCTCTTTTCTGTCCGCGCAATTTTTAACAACTTCCATTGTCGCCAGATCATAACGGTATTCAAAGTCGCATTCATCCATAAATTTTTTTAGAGTCCGCGGAACGTTAAAACCATCCAGTGGAATTATTGTCCTAGTTTCAGGCAAATACCAGTTTACTTCTCCGTCATCTTCAGCCATTGGAAATGCGCCGTTAGCGTAAAGCTTAATCATATTATAAGGAAGCAGGAGTTCGTCTTTATTTACAAATCTTTCGTCATTCATTTTTAAATTGTATTAATCTCAATAATCGGACCAGTAATTTATAAAATAAAAAAGAATATTATTTCGAAATCGATTCATATTTCATTATAATTACAACAATTTTTACCGGAGATTTTATTAAGTGTCTATTTCTGAAAAATACCGTTCACTTTTATATTCACTAAGCGCTGTTTTATTCTGGTCAACGATTGCTACGGCATTTAAGATTACACTTGCCGGGATGAACAGTTTCCAGCTTGTGTTTTACGCTTCACTTGCAAGCTCGATTGTTCTTGGTATTTTCGCTTACAATAAAACAAATAATTTAGGAAAGATACTATTTTCAAAATATAACTTGTTTAAGAACCTTTTGATGGGATTTATAAATCCTTTTGTTTTTTATTTTGTTTTGATAAAAGCTTACGATCTTTTAACAGCCCAGGAAGCTATGATACTTAATTATTCATGGCCGATAGTTCTTTCTATTTTTTCAGTGATATTTTTAAAGGATAAATTTTCGTCTAAAACCATCCTTGGATTAATTACCGCTTTTGTAGGAGTTATAATTATAGCAACACACGGTGATTTTTCATCGTTATCATTTCATCATTTGTTGGGAACATCTTTAGCACTTACCAGCACATTAATTTGGTCGGCTTTTTGGATTTTAAATTTAAAAGACAAACGGGAAGATATAGTAAAATTATTCGGGGCCTTTTTCTTCGGTACAATTTATACGGCTGTTTATTTATTGTTTTTTGATTCATTTTTAATTGACGAATCAATTTATATTTTAGGCGCAGTTTATATTGGACTTTTTGAGATGGGAATTACCTTTGTACTTTGGTTAAAGGGATTGTCACTTTCACAAAACAGGGCTAATACATCTACCCTTGTATTCCTTTCCCCTTTTCTTTCATTGATTTTTATAATGATTATACTCGGCGAACAATTGTATCTTTCATCAATTTCCGGTTTATTTTTCATAATTGCGGGAATATTTATTCAGCAAACCGGGAAGAAAAAATCTCAGCTTAATATAAAAGTCTGACCAATTTCCTGAAGTCCGATTTTAATTTTATAATTGGGCGCCGAGTTCAACATCCAGCTTATAGGTTCTTCGAAAGGTTCGCTCCCCTGCTGGAATGTTTTTGTATGCATTGGAATAAAATATTTTGCGTTAATATTATCAGCCATCTGAAGGGCTTCTTCCGGATTACAGTGCGCCCTTTTCCACGGATTGTAAGCACCGATGGGCATAAGCGCAACATCAATATTTTCATTTTTTAAGATTTCAAATTTGTCGGTATTTGTAGTATCCCCGGCAAATAATACCTTCTTCCCGTTTCTTTCAATTAAGTAGGCATTATAACTTCTTCCGTCAAAATGATATCCTTTGGAACGGTCTTTTTCCCAAGGAAATCTCCAGCCGAAATGTTTAACTTCAAGAGCTTTAAATTTGATATCATGAATTTCAAATTCATTTCCCCAGTCCATTACTTTTAATGATTTCCAATTTAAATCGCTAATCACGTCGTCGGTATTGTAGGCTGTTATCACATCTATCTGATCCGGATATTTATCGGATAATTCCTCAAGTGTAGGGTAATCCATATGGTCCATATGCGCGTGCGATAAAAGTATTAAATCCGGTTTGGGAAGTTCATCAAAACTTAATGCCGGAGGGGTAAGTCTCGAAGGCCCTAAACTTGTCCCGAAAAAGTATAACCCAACCGAGCCGAATAAAACCGGATCGGTTAATATCCATTTCCCAAAAAAATTAATCAGCATTGTAGAATGACCGATCCATGCTATAGTTAATTTATCTTTTTCCCATTCACCGGGCCGGGGTAAATAATTTAATCCTTCTTTAACATTGGGAAAACCATAAGTGTTTTTTACAAAGGGGGGCAGAATTAAAGAACCTAGCCCTGCGATAAAACTGTTTTTAATAAATTTTCTTCTCGTATTTTTCATGTAATTGTAAACTGAATATTTCTTATAAAAGTTTCAATAAATTTATTTTTATTAATATCGCAGACCCGCGGATCTGAATTATCGTTATTGAATAAATGTAAATAATGATTTCCACAAATCATAGTTTTGAATTTATTTTTATATGCGCTATAAATCCTTATAGTTTATTTGTTTCTTTAATTCTGCATTAAATCTTAATCTTATTAATTCAATTTATAGCAATTGAATATTTCTAATGTAATTACTATTATTATCCCGTATTTCATTTCTCAATAACAGTTATCAAAATTTTCCCGAGTGATAAAATGAAAAAATTAATATTATTTTTTTTCTTATTGATTACATACAACTCAATAAACGCTCAGTTCTTAAACTTCACGTCAAAAAATATATATTTCTTAAAAAGTTTTATAACCGACTCAAGGTTTAAAACTATTTGGCTTCAAAATCAATCGGAGTGGCAGCTGTCAAGATCAGCAGTCTTTGTAAATCTATCTGATAAATATTTAAAAACAATCATCTTCACAATAAATTTATGATCCGGACATTTTGTTATTGGTCATTTGAAAGATTAGCTGAAATGCTTCCTTATGAATTTGAACCCTAATAAACCATAATAACTTTTCCCGCGCAATTTGAACCTTCAACGCCTTTTGTTTGTTCTCTTAATAAATTACAAAGGATAATTGATGAAAGTTTACGAGTTAAAAAGAGAACAGTTATTAAAAACTGATATAAAAACAGCATGGACTTATTTTTCAAACCCTAAAAATCTAAATGAAATTACTCCGCCGGATTTAAACTTTGAAATTATTTCGGAATTAAAAGAAAACATGTATAATGGACAGATAATAATCTATAAAATTGGAATACTGCCGGGCATAAAACAAAGTTGGGTTACCGAGATTAAAGCGGTTGAACCCGGTAAAATGTTTATTGACGAGCAGCGGTTCGGGCCCTATAAGTTCTGGCATCACAAACATATTTTTGAGGAAACCGAAAAAGGTGTTTTGGCAATTGATTTAATTCATTATTCACTACCCTTTGGTTTTATTGGAAGACTTGTATATAATTTGTTTGTTAAAAGTAAACTCAATGAAATATTTACCTACCGGTATAATACTTTAGAAGAACGTTTTAATAAATTTTAGTTTGCAAAATAATAGTATGCTTGTTTATATTGCTTTATAAACAAAAGGAATCCGCATGGATAAACCGCTCATTAAAAAACTGGAATTATTAAATAATTTGAAAATAGATTCAAAACCATTGTGGGGAAAAATGACAGCTCAACATATGGTGGAACATCTTGTCGGCGCTTTTGAAATGTCTTTCGATAAATTAAAATTGAACTGTTTTAATCCTCCTGAAAAGTTGCCAGTATTAAAAAAATTCCTGATGAGCAATCGTCCGCTTCCAAAAGATTTTATAAATCCTGTTATAGGCCCCGATTTACAACCTCTTAGATTCCCGAATCTTCAGAATGCCGTTTGGGAATTAACAAATTGCGTAAACAAATACTATGAGCATTTCAACGACAATCCGGATGCGCTTACTACAAATCCAACTTTCGGAGAATTAAATAAAAAAGAGTGGGATGTATTTCACGAAAAGCATATTACACATCATTTCACACAATTCGGGCTTGAAGATAAATAATTAATTCTCTTTTGAAATTTGAAATAACAGTACTATATTTTCCAGCCACATTAGGAAGCGCTTTAACATTACAAACAACATTTCGAATTTCATGGTTAGTGAATCTATTATTGAAAAGATAATAGATGATTTAGCAGAAAAAGGATGGTCTTGCCGAAAGAATATCCTGCCGGAATCTTTTTTAAATATTTTGCTGAATGAAGCTTTGGAACTCTGGAATAATGGGGAGTTTAACAAAGCCGGAATAGGCCGCCAAAATAATTCTTATATCCGGCCGGAAATAAGAAGCGATAGAATTTTTTGGCTTGATGAAAATAATTTATCCTGCGCGCAAACATTATATTTCGATTTTATTAATAATCTAAAATTGCGAATAAATAAAAATTTTTTCCTCTCCTTAAAAACATTTGAAGCTCACTTTGCAGGCTACCCGAAAGGTTCGTTTTACAAAAAACATCTTGATCAATTCCAATCGGTGCAGAACAGATTAATATCAGTAATCCTTTATTTAAATTTTGATTGGAAGGAAGTATACGGCGGTAAACTTAGAATTTATTTAAATGAAAATAATTTTGAAGATATACTTCCTGAAGCAGGAACTTTAGTATGTTTTAGGAGCGATTTAATTTATCACGAAGTTTTAAAATGCACAAAAGAGAGATTCAGTTTAACAGGCTGGTTAAGAAGAGACGAAGGAGTTTTTCCAGTATAAAATAATAAAGGGCTATTGCCCTCTATTAAACTAAAACTTTATTACTCATATTTTAATGTCTTTGCCGGATTTGTTAACGAGGCTTTAACCGCTTGAAAACTTATAGTTGCAACCGCGATTAATAAAGCAATTACACCCGCACTAATAAATATTGAAATTGTTATATCAGATTTATAAGCAAAGTTATTAAGCCAGAGATTCATTCCGTAATAAGCTATGGGCCATGCAATTATGTTCGCAATCAAAATTAATTTTACAAACTCAAAAGTAAAACGCGAAACAATATTTGTTACTGAAGCGCCGAGTACTTTCCTAATTCCGATTTCTTTTGTTTTTTGTTCAGCCGCAAATGATGCTAAACCGAGCAAACCTAGACATGCAATAAACACGGCAAGAAATGAAAATACTCCGAATATTTCACCAAGCTGCTCTTCAGATTTATACAAACTATCAAAATCTTCATTTAAAAATGAATACTCAAAAGGATAATCCGAATTATATTTTTCCCATATACCTTTTAAATAATCTATAGCTGCCGGAAAGTTGCCTGAAAGTCTTATTGAAAAATTTCTTCCGTTTGTTTTTGTATTTACAAAAATAATAGGCGAAACTTCGTTGTGAAGAGATTCAAAATTAAAATCTGCCAATACTCCAACTATTGTCCCCGGTACATCTCCGTAAACCAGCGGCTTACCAATCGCTTCATCCGGCGACCAGCCTAATCTTTTAGCTGCAAATTCATTTATTATGTACGAGCTAGAATCATCTGTAGAAAATTCACGGGAAAATTTTCGCCCCCCCAAAAGTTTAAATTGATATGTGTCAATAAAATCGTTATCAACTTGAACCACCGCTAATCTAAATCCTAAAGGAACGGTTGAATTATTTTCATACCTTTCAGCACCCCAACTGTTTAAGAGTTTATCCGAAGGTATTAAATCCGAAGTAGCGGCGCTTGTAATATTAGGATTTTGCAAAAGTATAGATTTAAATCCATCAAGGTTTTCACGCATACTTTCTGATGCCGGTAATATTACAATTTGATCTTTATTAAACCCAAGCTTCTTGTTTTTAAAATATTCCATTTGATTTGAGACCACACTCATACTAATAATTAGTACAATTGAAATTGTAAACTGCGCAACTACCAATGTTGTTCTGAATAATGATCTGCCGGAACCTGGCTGACTGTTTCCCTTTAACACCGAAGATGGTTTAAAAGAAGAAAGCAGAAATGCAGGGTAACTTCCCGAAATAAGTCCGACAAGCAAAGCTATTAAAAATATTCCGCCGACTGCCGCAAAATTTTGGGTATAATTAACAGCTAATTCTTTACCAATAAAATTATTCAAGGCAGGCAACGCTGCTTCTAGCAATCCGATAGAAATTATAACCGCAAAAAATGTTATGAATAAGGATTCACCGATAAATTGATAAACCAGCTGCTTTTTATAAGCGCCCAAAACTTTACGCATTCCAATTTCTTTTGCTCGTTTGGATGATTTTGCGGTGGCTAAATTCATAAAATTAATACAAGCAATTAATAAAATAAAAACCGCAATAGCCGAGAACAAATATACATTAGTAATATCACCATTTTGTTCAAACTCTGAATTAAGATTTGAGTACAAATGGATGTCGGTTAAATTTTGCAGATGTAATAAATTTGTTTTACTCGGAGGCTGCGTTGGATCATGACCCGTATGTCTTTTAATAGCCGCGCCGTAATGTTTATCAATAAAAGAAGGTATATTTATTTTCAGTTCTTCTTTTAATTTAGCGTTGCCCAATAGTAAATAAGTCGCGTAATTATTGCTGCTCCAGTTCGTTTCAAAAAAGTCCCGGCCAAAAACATTGTACAAAGAAATAAGTGAGCCGAGATAATCAAATTTAAAGTGAGAATTGCGCGGTACATCTTCAAAAACACCTGTAACAAGCAAATCGGCCTGATCTTCGTAATTAATGGTTTTGCCAATCGGATTTTCATTTCCAAAAAGTTTTTTTGCCATGCTGTGTGAGATTACAACAGAGCCCGGCTCGGCCAAAGCTGTTTCTTTGTTGCCTTCAATCAATTTAAAATCGAATATTTTAAAAAAATCCTTTTCCGCCCAGTAAAATTTTTCTTCAATAAAAATCTTATTGTTATATTTTAATTTTGTGTTGTAGTCTGATAAAATTCTTACCATTCTTTCAATTGTTTGCGGATAATCATTAATTAAAAGGGTACCTATCGGCTGTGCAACTCTCGCGAGATGCAGGTTTGATTCACCATCCTGATTTAACCATTCGCGGGTAACTCTAACAATTCTGTCTTTTTTAGAATGAAATTGATCGTAGCTAAGTTCATCTTGCACAAAAAGAAGAATGACTATGGCACACGCTATTCCAACCGCAAGACCGAGAATATTAATTAATGAGAATAGTTTATTTTTAAAGATGTTTCTGAATGCAATTTTAAAATAACTTTTTAACATAATTCACCAATAAAGGTTGCCGTTAGAAAATTAGACTTACATTGCTAAAAAAGGTTGTAGTATAAAGGAAAAAATAAATCCGGAGAATTTAATTAAAATTCCCCGAATATTTTTATTCATATTTTAGCGAATCCACAGGATTAGTAAGTGCCGCTTTTATTGCCTGTGTACTAACCGTAACAATAGCAATCAATAGTGCGGCTATGCCCGATAAAAGGAATATCCAAATTCCGATTTCAGTTCTATAATAAAAATCCTCAAGCCATCTGGTCATTACATAATACGCAATGGGCCATGCTATTAAGTTTGAAATTATAATCCATTTTGTAAATTCTTTTGATAACAAAATAAGAATAGAAAATACCGAAGCGCCTAATGTTTTTCTAATTCCTATTTCTTTTGTTCTTTGTTCTGCTGTGTATGCCGCCAAACCTAATAAACCAAGGCACGCAATTAAAACGGCAAGCACTGCAAAAGACGTAAACAGTTTTCCTGTTCTTTGTTCGCTGGAATATATGCGGGCAAAATCATCGTCAAAAAACGTATATTCAAATGCCTGCTGACCCGCGAAGTTTAACCACTTATTCTCAATGAAATTAATTGTTTCCTGAATATTATTCGCGGCGACTCTAACAGATACATATCTGCCGAAACCGCCGGCGCGCCAAAGATTTATTATAAGCGGTCTTATTTCATTGTGAAGAGTTTCAAAATTGAAATCCTTAACAATGCCAATTATTTTTGATGTACGTCCGTTACCGTTATTTCCGCCGAATTGAAAAACTTCCTGTCCAAGAGGATCTCCTTTAATGCCTAATGTTTTTACGGCGGCTTCATTTAATACTATTCCCGTGGAATCAGTTACTCTATTCTCAGAGTAATACCGGCCCTCCGACATTTCAATTTGAAATGTTTCGGCAAAATTAACATCAGCGGCAAGATTCCATATTAAAATCGGCGACTGCTCCGGCTGATCGGCCATTCTGTACGCAGTATTATTAAATGATAGTCCCATTACGTTATTCGAGTTTGATGCATTTATCACATTTGGATTTTTTTTGAGATCATTTATAAAATTGACAACTCTTATGCCTATATCATCTGTTTTATGAATAATTAATACTTGTTCTTTGTTGAATCCTAAGTTTTTGTTTTGAATATATTGCAGCTGATTATAAATAATAATTGTTCCAACAATCAGAATTATAGAAATAGTAAACTGGAATATTACCAATCCGCTTCTTAAGAATGAACCCTTTGCCCCTCGTTTTAATTTACCGCTGAGCACCGCCACCGGCCTGAAAGAAGCTAAGAAAAATGCCGGATAACTTCCGGCCAGAACACCAATAAATACACTCAGCAACAACAGCAGTGGTAAAAAGTAAAAATTAGAAAATAAGTTTAGAGTAAGTGATTTTTGAGCAATATCGTTAAAGAAAGGAAGCAGTGCGTAAACAATACCGATTGACAACATTACCGCTATAAAACTCATTATAACCGATTCCGAAAGGAATTGTTTTACTAATTGGCTGAATGTGGATCCTAAAGTTTTTCTAATTCCTACTTCTTTCGCGCGGCCCGATGATCTTGCCGTTGAAAGATTCATAAAATTAATAATCGCAATAAATAAAATTCCCAAAGCGATAAGTGAAAAAATATAAACATATGTAATATTACTGTTGGGTTCAATTTCGTTTTCTAAATTTGATTTTAAATGAATATCTTCAATTGGCTGGATCAGGTATTGGTAGCGCAGTCCCTGCTTATAATGTTCTTCAATAGGCATGCCTGTAAATTGAAGTATTTGGGGTCCGATATAATCAAGAAATTTTTTATTCATCCGGGTTTCAAATTCTTTTGGATCAATACCGCTCTGCAATACAAAATATGTGTAATAGTTGTTGCCAAGCCATATATTGTCATCGCCTCTCTGCTGTCCGGCGAGTGTGCCGAGAAAGTCAAAATGAAAATGTGAATTCTCAGGAAATTCTTTTACAACTCCGGTAACCTGTACATCAAGTCTATTATCAGAATTAATAAATTTACCAACTGGATCTTCATCGCCGAAATATTTTTTAGCCATCTTTTCGGTAATTACCATTGTGTTCGGCTGGTTAAGCGCGGTTTTAGCTTCTCCTTTTACAAATTCAAATGTTAATACATCAAAAATTGTTGAATCACACCAAAATACTTTTTCTTCGCTGTAAACTTTATCACCGTAACGGAAAACTGGGAATCCGAAATTTATCATTCTTGCGGATGCTTTTACCTGCGGAAAATCTTTAACAAGTGCCTGTGCTAAAGGAGCCGGAGAAACCGCAGCTTTTAATTCATTATTGCTGATCCTGGAATCCAACGTTACCCTGTAAATGTTTTCCGAGTCTTTATGAAATTTGTCGAAGCTAAGTTCATCATTTACAAATAATAAAATTACAATGCAGCATGCTATTCCTATTGCTAAACCTGCAATATTTATAAATGAATAAGCTTTGTATTTTAATAGATTACGGAGAGCAATCTTAAAATGATTCTTTAACATATATACCCCTAGGTCCTGTTTTGCATTTGTCTTAAATAGACTAATAAATAGATAAGAATGTTACACAATTAGTAATTTTGACGTAAGTCAGATTAAAAGGTTTGAAAATGATATTTCTGTAAAATCTGAATAATTATATCAACTAATTTATTAAAGACTCTGTGCCTGAAAATTCTAAAATCTGTTTAGAAATGTTAAAAATATTGAAGATACGAGTAGGTTTGATAGAAAAACAAAAGAACTTGTAAATCTTTAACGGTTTGGGACACAACCAAAATAAAATATACTACACTTCACACAAAAATCTAAAAAAAAGCATAACAAGAAATTACTTTTACAATGTTTAGTCTAAATCCATATGGCCGGACATCCAGTATTACAATCATAGTCGATGAATATTGATTCTTATAAATATGATTAGTTATGCATAAATATGAAATTATATTTTGATTTAACAAATCTCTTAATTTTTAAACTTGACATCCCATGTTTTTTATTTTATGTTCAATCCCAATAAAAGAAATACTATTTATGAAAATCCAAATAAAGAATACAAGCGGCAAATTAAACATGGCTATGTGCATGTGTTGTATGTGTAACATAGGGCCGCGGTAAACTATCTATAAAGTTAAGTTTAACAGAAGCCCTTCCAACCCAGAAGGGCTTTTTTTTTATAAGTTTTAAGTTCGTTGAAATAGAAGTCATCAAGAAAGGTGGAGGGATCAGGCCCTGTGATACCTTAGCAACCACTCAACATTGATTGAGAGAGGTGCTAATTCCTGCCCCGTAATTTACGGGGAAAGATGAGAAGAAGTTATTTAAAAACTCTTCAAAATTTTCCCTGTTAATTACGAAAATTTTTTGAAGAGTTTTTTTTTGGTCAAAATTGAAAATAATTCCATAAACTATAATAAAGGAGCATATATGAGCAGCAACGGAAAACCAAATTATAAATACGAAACATTGCAGCTTCACGCCGGACATGAACCGGATAGTACAACAAATTCACGCGCGGTTCCCATTTATCAAACCACTTCATATATATTCAATAATGCCGATCATGCAGCAAATCTATTCGGTCTAAAAGAATTCGGAAATATATATACTAGAATTATGAACCCGACTACAGATGTATTTGAAAAAAGAGTAGCCGCATTAGAAGGCGGGGCTGCAGCTCTTGCAGTATCATCGGGACAAGCTGCTCAAACCCTGGCTATTACTACAATTGCTCAAGCCGGAGAAAATATAGTATCGACTAGTTTATTATATGGCGGCACATATAATTTGTTTAAAGTTACATTACCCCGTCTTGGAATAGAAACCAGATTTGTTGACGGAGACGATCCAGCGGAATTTGAAAAATTAATCGATTCAAAAACCAAGGCTTTATATATTGAATCTATCGGCAACCCTCGATTAAATGTACCTGATTTTAAGTCGCTTGCAGATCTGGCTCACCGCTACGGAATACCTTTAATTGTTGATAATACATTCGGAGCTGCGGGATTCTTAGTAAAACCAATTGAGCACGGCGCAGATATTGTTGTTGAATCCGCAACAAAATGGATCGGTGGTCATGGTACTTCAATTGGCGGAGTAATTGTTGACTCGGGTAATTTTGATTGGGCTAACGGAAACTTCCCGGTATTCACAGAACCAAGTCCGGGTTATCATGGGTTAAAATTCGCGGAAGTTTTCGGGAAAGGTTCTCCATTCGGTAATATCGCTTTTATAATTAGAGCCCGTGTTGAAGGATTGAGAGATTTGGGACCTGCGTTAAGCCCCTTTAATTCATTTTTATTTATTCAAGGATTAGAAACTTTATCACTGCGCGTTGAACGACATTGCGAAAATTCCTTAAAGCTTGCCAAGTGGCTGGAAAATGATGATCGTGTTGAATGGGTATGGTATCCCGGACTTCAAAGCCATCCTTACCATGAGATGGCGAAAAAATATTTAAAGGGAGGCAGGTTCGGATCAATTCTTTCTTTTGGTATTAATGGAGGGCTTGAAGCGGGCAAAAAATTCATAAACAATGTTAAACTTGCAAGTCTTCTGGCAAATGTAGGAGATGCAAAAACACTTGTCATTCACCCGGCTTCAACAACTCATCAGCAGCTTTCTGATGAAGAACAGAAAACATCAGGAGTATTGCCAGAACAGATAAGGGTATCTGTAGGCATAGAACATATTGAAGATATCATAGCTGACTTTGATCAAGCATTAACCGTAGCGGTCAGTAAATTAGTATATCAATAAATAATTTTTTATTACATAAATAAACTTGCAATGTGCAAAGGAGCATAATCATGGCTGACCAAAATAAATTAAAAGAAACTTTACTTAATACGGTTTTATCATTAAATAACAATCCGTCTTCGGGAAAAGTATATTTTAAAGCGGACACCGAATTGGTAGACGGATTTATAACAAGATCGCAGATAAGACAATTCCATTTTACAGTAGATGAACCCAAACAGCTTGGCGGTACAGATACAGCACCAAATCCAGTTGAATATGTTCTTGCCGCATTGGGTACATGCCAGGAAATTGTTTATAAAGCTTACGCTACCGTTCTGGATATTCCGCTCGATGCCGTAAAAGTAAGTGTAAGAGGCAGCCTTGATTTGCGGGGGTTATTCGGAGTAGATGAAAATGTAAAAGCAGGTTTTGATGAAATTATTTATGAAACTGTATTGGTTAGCAGCGCCGAACAAAGTAAATTACAGAAGCTAATTAATATAGTTGAGAAAAATTGCCCCGTGCTGGATACATTAACCCGGGCAGTTAGTGTTAAAGGCAGCGTAAAAATTAATAATGTCGCCGCCGCGGCTTAAGATAATATTGAAGGAATTATGCAGATAAAAAATTTAACGACTCTAACGGCAAAAACTAACTTCATTGATTTATTCAATGAAGTTAGTCCTTTAAATTTAGAATGCGGAATTAATTTACATAATATTAAAGCCGCATATCAAACATACGGCGAATTAAATTCGGAAGGATCAAATGCTGTATTGATATGCCACGCTCTAACAGGTAACGCTCACGCGGCCGGTTTTATTGAAGAAGAAGAGTATGATAACCAAAGCAGGCCGGATTTATTAAATAAATATTTAAAAATGTTTAAAGGCAAACCGGGCTGGTGGGATGATGTAATAGGACCCGGGAAAATATTTGACACAAATAAGTATTTTGTTATATGCTCGAACGTGCTGGGAAGCTGTTACGGCACTACAGGACCCGTAAGCATTAATCCGCAAAACAACAAACCATATCAAGCCGATTTTCCGAAAGTTACCGTTAGAGATATTGTGAAAGTTCAGAAGGAGCTTATTGATAAACTAGGCGTAAACAAAATTAAAACTATTTCCGGCGGCTCGCTTGGAGGCATGCAGGTATTGGAATGGGCTGTTATGTATCCTGAAATTGTCGAGTCAATTATACCAATAGCAACATCCGCAAGACACTCTGCCTGGGCAATAGGAATAGGAGAAATAGAACGGCAGGCTATTACAAACGATCCGGAGTGGAAAAATGGGTACTACAAAAAACAGCCTGAAAAAGGACTCGCTCTTGCCCGAAAAATAGCAATGCTTACTTACAGAACAATGCCGTCAATGGAGGAAAAATTCGCGAGACAATTAACCGATCATAAAGATTTTTTTGACGATGAAAATAATTTTCAGATTAATAGTTACCTGGATTATCAAGGTGATAAGCTTGTAAAAAGATTCGACGCCAATACTTACATTACTCTTGCAAACATTATGGATTATCACGACATAAGTTTTAACCGCGGGAATATTGACGATGTTTTAAAATCTATAAAAGCAAAAACACTTTCAATAGGCATTGATTCGGATCTTCTTTACCCGGTTGAAGAACAAAAATTTATTGCCGAAAAAATTACCAACGCAAAATATGCGGAGATAAAATCCATTCATGGACACGATGCTTTTTTAATTGAGTTTGAACAGTTGAATAAAATAATAACCCCTTTTCTTGCCGAATTATAATAGACTATTTATAACTGACATTTATTTTACATCATAAGTAAATAGAGGTATGGTTTGAAATATTCTTTATTTAATTGTCCATTAAATATTTTTTAAATTCATCATAATTGTTAGATAGAGAGATGGATTGTTTCTCTTTATGAAAACACTCTTCAAGTCTTGCTGGAATTTCAACTTTTTTATTAATTGCGTTTTCTACAGTATCTAAAAATTTTGCGGGATGTGCGGTTTCTAAAACAATTGAATTTACTTCTTCGATATTTTTTTCACTTAAATAATTCTTTACTGCTAAATATCCCACAGCACCGTGCGGGTCAATTATATAATTGTATTTTTCATAAACTTCTTTTATAGCATTTAGTGTTTCTTCATCGGAAAAAGAAGCTGAGTAAATATCATTCTTAATTTTATTATATGTGTTTTTATAAACGCTTAATATTCTTGCAAAGTTGCTCGGATTACCAACGTCCATTGCGTTTGACAATGTTTGCACTGAATCGCGAGGTTCAAATAAGGATGTATTAATGTATTTTGTAAATATATCGTTTTTGTTTGTGGCTGAAATAAATTTATCAATAGGCAGTCCCATCATCTTTGCAAAAAGCCCTGCTGTTAAATTGCCGAGATTACCCGAAGGCACACAAACAATCGTTTCTTTTCTTTTATCCTTTAATTGTTTGTACGCCTCAAAGTAATAAAATATTTGAGGAAGAAGTCTGGCAATACTTATTGAGTTAGCCGATGAAAATTTTTTTCGTGATGTTAAATCTTTATCAACAAATGCGCTTTTCACCAAACGCTGACAGTCGTCAAACGTACCTTTAATTTCCAAAGCGGTTATGTTACCGCCCCATGTTGTTAACTGCTTTTCCTGTATCTCACTCACTTTTCCGCAGGGATACAGAAGAAAAACATTTATATTTTCTTTGCCGAAAAATCCGCCGGCAACCGCACTGCCGGTATCTCCGGAAGTCGCGACTAATATATTTAATTTTTCCTGACTCAAATGTGAGATTATTTCGGCCATAAATCTCGCGCCGAAATCTTTAAATGCTAATGTCGGACCGTGAAATAATTCTAAAAGACTAAACTGGTCATTCAACTTAATCAGAGGCGCCGGAAAGTTTATTGCTCTATTTATTATACTACGCAGTTCTTCTTTATTTATTTCGCCTTCAATAAATTTTATAGCAATATCAAATGCAATTTCTTGAAATGAATAATTTTCCAAATTTTTGAAAAAGGAAGGTTCAAACCGAGGAATGAATTCGGGCATAAACAATCCGCCGTCATCGGCTAATCCTTTAATTACGGCTTCTTTAAATGTTACGAATTTATTTTCGTTGTTTGTGCTGTAGAATTTCATCTGTTCGTTTAATTATAATTAAAACATAACATTAAATTTTTCTTTAATACATAAGCAAATTACTTGTGCCTTAATGGTAAACAATGTTTGGATTCAAGAAATATATTGCCACAAAGGCTCAAAGGCACAATGAAAACTTAAATAACTTTTGGGCCGGAAGCATTTACTTTTGAAACATAAACCTTGCTTCTCAAACCGTTTATTGACGCGGCATTTTTCATTGCGCTGCCAATAATAGAAGCGGTTTTCAAATTATTACTGAATGCAAAAATTGCCGGACCGGAACCTGAAATACTGCAGGCTACTGCTCCTGAATTTAGAGCTGCTTTTTTAATCTCATCAAAACCGGGAATTAACTTCGCTCTTCTGGGCTCGGCAACTTCATCGTGAACCGATCTCCCGATTAATTCAATATCGTTGGTTAATAATCCCGCAATCAATCCGCCTACATTTCCCCATTGAGTAACGGCTTTTTTAAGCGGAATATTTTTTGGCAATATTTTTCTTGCTTCGCTTGTTTTAATTTCTATCTGCGGATGTATTATTGTACAGAATAAATTCTTAGGCGCTTTTATGTTAATAATATCGACAGGGTTGTAACCTCTAATCAAAACAAATCCGCCGTATAAACATGGGGCAACGTTATCAGCGTGAATTGCTTTACTGGCTACCTCTTCTCCTTTTAAAGCGTAATTTAATAATTGTTTTTTAGATAATTTTAAATTCAGAAGTTTATTTACCGCGAAAACTCCGGCCACAGCGCTTGCGGCGCTTGAACCTAATCCGCTGCCGAAACCAATTACTTTTTTGATTTTTATATCAAGCCCTACATCAAGATTTAAATCGTCTAAAATTTCTTTTACCGCTTTCCCGCAAGTATTTTTTTCAACATCCAATGGAAGTTTACCGTTATCGCCTAAAATTTTTGAGATCTTAATTTCTTTTTTATTTGTCAGCTTAACTGTTATTTCATCGCATATAATATCAACTGCGAAACCCATAACATCAAATCCGCAGCCTACATTTGAAACAGATGCCGGGACCGCAACTTTAATAGATTTTAATTTCATATATATTTATCCAGATAGCCTTTGGCTTTTAGTAATTCCGCGATTAGTATTGTTCCTCCGGCGGCACCTCTAACGGTATTATGTGAAAGCACAACGAATTTGAAATCAAATAAATTATCTTCCCTTAATCGTCCCACGGAAACAGCCATTCCGTTTTCAAGATTTCTATGAATTTTTGGCTGAGGGAATCTGTCCTCTTCAAAATAATGAATCGGCTGTTTTGGCGCGAACGGCAAATTAAGTTGCTGAGCTTCGCTTCTAAATTCATTAAGCGTTTTTATAATTTCATGTTTTGCTGCTTTCTTTTTTAAATTAATTTGTACGCATTCCAGATGTCCGTCATTAACAGCAACTCTGTTGCACTGAGCGCTTAATTTAATTTCAGCGAATTGAATTTTTTCTCCGTTAAGCTTTCCCAATATTTTCAACGGTTCGCTTTCCATTTTACCTTCTTCCCCTCCGATAAACGGAATTGCGTTATCCAGAATATCCATGCTTGGAATTCCTGGATAACCTCCGCCGGATATTGCCTGCATTGTAACTACGTTTAACGACTCAATTCCAAATTTATCTTCAATTGGTTTTAATGCAAGAACCAATCCAATAGTAGAGCAATTCGGGTTGGTAATTATTGCTCCGCCGTTTGCAAATTTCTGTACTTTAATTAATTCTAGGTGTTCTGGATTTACTTCGGGAATAACAAGCGGAACGTCTTCGGTGAAACGATGATTTCTAGCATTTGAAATTACAATATATCCGGAGTTTGCAAAGGACTGTTCTATTTCACCGGCAACATTCGCATCTAACGCGGAAAATATAATTTTAGATTCAAGATTCGCTATGCAGTCTTTTACAATCATTTCAGCATATTCATTTTTAAGCGGGGACTGCATAATCCAGTTGGCGGCTTCCTTATATTTTTTTCCTGCCGATCTTTCAGAAGCCGCTAATTCATGTATCTCAAACCATGGATGATCGGATAACAATTCAATAAATTTTTGTCCGACGCTTCCTGTAGCGCCTAATATTCCAACTTTTATTTTATTATTCATTTTAACCTGCCGGATTTGAAATTTTTAAAATATCTGACAATACTCCCGCGGCGGTATATCTTGCCCCAGCGCCTCTTCCGCTTAATGTTAGAGGTTTTATATTATTAAATTTTGTTGTAATGGATACGATATTATCATTGCCATTTAGTCCGTAAAAAGGATGTTCTTTCCCGATCTCTTCAATTCCAATTTTTGCTTTGCCGTTTTCATACTTAGCAATATAACAAAGCACTTTCCCTTTTTTAGCTGCGGCGGTTTTTAGTTTTTCAAAATAATCGTCCGCAGTGAATAATTCGTTCATAAACTGGGCAACAGATTTTTTACCTCTTAGTTTTTTCGGGATAAGATTTTCAACCTCAACATCCTTTAGCTCAAGCTGCGCTCCTGCTTCCCGCGCCAGTATTAGTAATTTTCGTGCTACATCAAGTCCGTTCAGATCATCTCGCGGATCCGGTTCAGTGAAGCCGGCTTCTTTTGCATATGCGACTATTTCACTAAACTTCTTATTTTCTTTTATGGAATTAAAAATATAGCTTAGGGTTCCGGATAAAACTCCTTCAATTTTTAAAATTTCATCGCCGGTTGCAAAAAGCTCTTTTATGTTTTTGATTACCGGCATAGCCGAGCAGACATTTGTTTCATATAAAAATTTAACATTATTTCTTTTCGCAATATTGCGCAGCTTATTGTAATAGTTTATATCCCCAGAGTTTGCAATTTTATTCGGAGTAACAATCGAAAAATTAGATGAGAGAAATCCTTCATAATACGGAACCCAGTTGCTCCCTGCTGTAGCGTCAATTATAATTGTATTGGGCAGATTCAGTTTCTTCATTTTATCGAAGTAACCTTGCTCATTTATTTTTGATCCGGAATTTTGAAGTAACTCTTTCCAATTATTTACGTTAATTCCTTTTTCATCGAACAGCATTTTTTTGCTGTTTCCTAATCCGACTAGTTTTAATCTTATGTTTAAACTTTTCTTTATATATTCGTCCTCATCAAGTATAAGTTTTAATAATTCACCTCCGACTAAACCCGGACCAACCAGAAACATATTAATTGTTTTGGGAACCTTTGTAAACAAACCGTCGTGAAGCACGTTAAGCGCTTTTTTCAACTGATCTTTTTCAATAACAAGTGAAATGTTTAATTCAGACGACCCCTGAGCAATCGCCACAATATTGATACCGTTACTTCCTAATGACTGAACTACCTGGCCCGCGACTTTAGGAGTCTTTCTGAAGTCTTCACCCACGACTGCAATAATAGAATGGTTATCCTCAACAACAACTTCATTTATAATTTTATCTTTTATTTCATAATTAAATTCTTCCTCAATTGCTTTTTTTGCTTCGCTTCCGTACTGGGGATGAACAGCAATGCAGATAGTATGTTCCGAGGAACCCTGTGTAATTAATATTACGCTTATTTCCCTTTGCGCAAGCGAGCCGAATAGTCTTGATGAAATTCCCGGCACACCTATCATACCGCTTCCGGAAATCCGCAGTAGAGTAATATCATCAATTGAAGAAATTCCCTTTATATTAAATGGTACCGAAGGTTCTTTCTCTAATATTACTGTTCCTTTAAATGAGGGATTAAAAGTATTTTTGATTATAATTTTAACTTTCTTTTCAAGAGCCGGCTGCATTGTAGGCGGATATATAACCTTTGCGCCGAAGTGAGAAAGTTCCATAGCTTCTTCATATGTAACGGCATTTATCGAATATGCGTTTTCTACTTTTCTTGGATCGGCAGTTAATATTCCGTCTACATCCGTCCATATTTCTATTGCGTCTACCTTTAACGCGGCACCCAGTATAGAAGCTGTAAAATCTGAACCGCCTCTTCCAAGCGTTGTTGTTTCACCTTCATTGTTTGATCCAATAAATCCGGTTACAACCTGAGTTTTGTTGTGTGATTTATAATAATTTTTAATTCTTCTGTTTGTTATAATAAAATCAACTCTTGCGCAGCTGAAATTGCTGTCGGTTTTAATAATACTCCGCGCGTCTAAAAAGTCACAGTCAATTCCTTTATGCTTCATTGCTTCAGAAATAATTACACATGAAAGTCTTTCGCCGAAACTCAGAATATTATCCATAGTTTTATTCGTAAGTTCCTTTAGAAGAAAAACTCCCTGTGCGTAATCCTGAAGATTATTAAATAATTCATCTACTCTTTGAATCAATAATTTATTCTTTGCCTGTGGAATTAACTCATTAACGGCATCAATATGTTTCAGTTTCAGATTTTCAATATCAGCGATATAACTGAAATCGCCAATAACTGCTTTTTTCCCCAATGAAATTAGACTGTCGGTTACACCTTGAAATGCAGAAAAAACAACTGCTGTTAATTGTTTTTTTGCGGCATACTCATGAAGGATATCAATCACCTGCATAATTCTTTGAGGTGAGCCTACCGATGAACCGCCGAATTTTAGAAGTTTCATTTTATAATTTCACACATTTATTAATTTTAAAATTAGTTGCAATTATAACATATAATGAATGAGTTAGCAAGTTATTCTCAATATAAAGTCTAATTCCAACTAATATTCACACATTATTTTTAAAAACATGTATATATATTTATTAATATGAATAATTTATTCGATTTGATTTTTTTTTAGGACATTTGATGTTTTTTGTGTTGACAAAAGGAACATGCCGCTTTATATTTGTTGCAATTCAAAAACACATGTATAACACGAATAAAAATATTGCTGCTTTCATAAATTCATTAAATGATGAACAGAGCCGTGTTATATCTATTTCTATTAACCCTTCTTTAGATATTATCGCGATTATTGGAATTATTATTATTCTGAGCCTGCTGGGTATTAATACCCTGGTGGGCTAAAATAGTATATGTCGATTCCGATAAAATCATAAAATACATTCCAATATTTACAATCTCAAAAAAAATTTTATAAACTCGGGGTCGACCTGAATCCGAATCGTTATATCTGAAAGAAGAAAAACTTTCGGGTAAAATATGAGATCAGATTTAATTAAGTCCGGGTTTGATAAAGCTCCTCACAGAAGTCTTTTAAAAGCTACCGGCGTAATAAAAAGTGATGCCGATTTCAAAAAGCCGTTTATCGGAGTATGTAATTCATATATAGATTTAATTCCCGGTCACGTTCATTTGCAGGAATTTGGAAGAATAGTCAAAGAGGTAGTCCGTGAAGCAGGAGGAGTGCCGTTTGAGTTTAATACAATTGGAGTCGACGACGGTATTGCAATGGGACATATCGGAATGCGTTATTCGCTTGCGAGCAGAGAGTTAATTGCCGACAGTGTTGAAACAGTGACAGAAGCGCACCGATTAGATGGTTTGGTCTGCATCACAAATTGTGATAAAATTGTTCCCGGAATGTTGATGGCTGCTGCGAGAATAAATATTCCTGTAATATTTATTTCGGGCGGACCTATGAAAGCAGGCAAAACTTCAACTGGAGAAAAGAGCGATCTAATATCTGTGTTTGAAGGTGTTGGAAAATTTCAAACAGGTGAAATTAATGAAACTCAGTTAAAAGAATTAGAAGATGTAAGCTGTCCTACCTGCGGATCATGTTCAGGAATGTTCACAGCTAATTCAATGAATTGTTTGATGGAAGCATTAGGATTAGCATTGCCGGGCAACGGCTCCATTCTTGCAGTTGATCCTAAACGTCATGAATTAGCAAGAAAAGCGGCGAAACAAATTATATACCTAGTTGAAAATGATATTAAACCTTCCGATATAATCTCTAAACAATCTTTCCGGAATGCATTCGCTCTTGATATGGCAATGGGCGGAAGCACCAACACAATTTTACATTCGCTCGCAATTGCTCTCGAAGCCGGTTTCGAATTTGATTTACAAGAGCTTAATGAAATTGCAGAACGTACACCTTATATCTGTAAAGTTAGTCCTGCAACCTCCAAGGTGCATATGGAAGATGTTGATAGAGCTGGAGGTATTTCAGCGATCTTAAATGAATTATCAAAAACTGACGGAATACTTGATTTATTATGTCCAACCGTCACAGGTAATACTCTTGGTGAAAATATAAAAGGATGTGAATCTAAAGATAGAGAAGTGATAAGATCTGTTGAAGATCCGTATTCACCTGTCGGCGGACTCGCGGTATTGTTCGGTAATTTAGCCCCGGAAGGCTCTGTTGTTAAAACAGGCGCAGTAGCTCCTCAAATGCTTGTACATAAAGGTCCGGCAAGAATTTATGAATCTCAGGAAAAAGCTTTGCTTGGAATTTATGCAAAAGAAGTTAAACCAGGAGATGTTGTAATTATTAGATACGAAGGTCCAAGCGGAGGACCCGGTATGCCCGAGATGTTAAGCCCTACAAGCGCAATAATGGGTATGGGCCTTGGTGATAAAGTAGCATTAATAACCGACGGAAGATTCTCCGGCGGAACACGCGGAGCGTGCATTGGACATGTATCGCCCGAAGCCGCGGCTTACGGTCCAATTGCCGCAGTAAAGGAAGGAGATATTATTTCAATAGATATCCCGAACAAAAGTTTAAATGTAGAGTTATCGGAAGAAGAAATTACTAGAAGATTAGATCTGCTGCCGCCGTTCGAACCTAAAATTACAAAAGGATATTTAGGAAGATATGCGCAGATGGTGACCTCGGCAAGCAAAGGTGCCGTGCTAAGTTTACAAAAACTAAAACAATATAGGAAGGAATTGTCATGAGCAATGGAACAAAAAAATTATCCGGCGCGGACATATTTTTTGAATGTCTGAAACGGGAAGGAGTCGATACAATATTCGGATATCCCGGAGGGGCGGTTCTGAAATTATATGAAAAATTATATGATGTGGATTTTCTTGAGCATATTCTTGTTCGTCACGAACAAGGAGCAACCCACGCTGCCGAAGGTTACGCAAAAGCGACTGGTAAAGTCGGTGTCGTCCTCGTAACTTCAGGTCCCGGAGCAACAAATACAGTTACCGGTATTGCCGACGCATATATGGACAGCGTTCCAATTGTTGTATTTACCGGACAAGTTCCTTCGCATTTAATCGGCAACGATGCTTTTCAGGAAGCCGATATTGTCGGAATAACCAGGCCAATAACTAAACACAATTTTTTAGTACGTGATATAAATGAATTAGCAACAACAATTCGTAAAGCTTTTTATATTGCCTCAACGGGCAGACCGGGTCCGGTTGTTGTAGATTTACCGAAAGATGTAATCGCTTCGGAATGTGAATTCTCATATCCAGACGATGTTGATATTAAAGGCTATAAACCGAAATACAAAGGGCATTATAACCAGATAAAAAAAGCAGCCGAAATAATCAGCAACGCAAAACGACCCCTACTATACGTTGGCGGAGGAGTTATTATGTCAGGCGGATCGCGCGAACTTGCTTTGTTCGCAAAAGAAAATAATCTTCCTGTAACAATGACTCTTCAAGGACTGGGCGCATTCCCGGGAACCGACGAACAGTCACTTGGCATGCTCGGAATGCACGGTACTTACTGGGCTAATCAAGCAGTTAATAATTGCGATGTATTGGTTTCTCTCGGCGCCAGATTCGATGATAGAGTTACAGGAAAGGTAGATACTTTTGCAGTAAACGCATTTAAAATTCATGTTGATATTGATCCTACCTGTATCGATAAAAATATAGTTGTTGATCTCCCGATCGTAGGAGATGTTAAACACGTTTTAGCAGAACTTGCCGCTGAAATACAAAAAACTCCCGATGTAAAAGAGTGGTGGAATCAAATTAATGAATGGAAAGAAGAATGTCCTATGGCATATGAAGATGCCGACGGAAAATTGAGAACAGAATATGTTATTGAACAAATTTCAAAAAAGACAAAAGGTGAGGCCGTAATTGTAACTGATGTCGGGCAGCATCAAATGTGGACTGCCCAATATTATCAGTTTAATCATCCGCGTTCTAACTTAACAAGCGGAGGGTTGGGTACTATGGGTTTTTCCGTGCCTGCTGCAATAGGTGCTTCGTTCGGAATTAAAGACAGACCAATAATTTCAATTAGCGGCGACGGCGGATTCCAAATGAATATTCAGGAATTAATTACTGCCGTAGCTTATAAACTCCCGATAAAATTTATAATTATAAATAACAGCTTCCTCGGAATGGTAAGGCAATGGCAGGAATTGTTTCACGCGGAAAAATATAGTTTTACCGATCTGAGCGCGAGCAACCCTGATTTTGTAAAAGTTGGACAGGCATTCGGAATCGAATCTTATTCAACAGATGATCCGAAAGAAGTTGATACGTTAATTGACAAAGCTATGTCAATTAACGACCGCCCTGTTCTTCTTGAATTTAAAGTAGTAAAAGAGAACATGGTTTTTCCGATGGTGCCGAGCGGCGCGTCTATTTCAGATATGATTGTTAAAAGATTAAACCCAAAGAGGATGATGTAATATGAAACACACAATTTCAGTTTTAGTGGAAAACAGGTTTGGGGCTTTTGACCGCGTTGCTACAATGTTCAGCGGCAAAGGCTTCAATATAAAAAGTATATCTATCGGTGAAACTGAATTTTCAGATGTTTCACGAATGACAATTGTTACCGATGGCGACGAACAAATACTTAATCAAGTCGTGAAACAGCTCAATAGATTAATTGATACTATTAAAGTTATTGATCTTTCCCATACAAATCATATTCAAAGAGAATTGGCTTTAATTAAAGTCGGACTCCAAAAAACAACAATGGAAGAAATAAAAAACATAACTGATATCTTCAGGGGAAAAATTGTCGATATAAATAATAAGTCGATGATGATTGAAGTTACCGGCCCCCCCGAAAAAATTGACGCGGCGGTAAACGTGCTTATGCCTTTCGGCATTAAAGAAATGGCTCGTTCCGGAACCGTTGCTTTAAACAGAGGCGAACAATTAAATCAAAAAAACGAATTCGTACAAACTAATTGAGGTATATAAAATGAAAGTTTATTATGACCAGGACTCATCACTGGAATCGCTGCAAAATAAAAAAATCGCAGTCCTCGGCTTTGGAAGTCAGGGACATGCTCATTCTCTAAATTTAAAAGAAAGCGGATTAAATGTTTGCGTAGGTTTAAGAAAAGACAGCGCCAGATGGCCTATAGCGGAAGCCGCGGGACTGCAGGTTAAAGAAGTTGATGAAGCGGCCGAATGGGCAGATGTAGTAATGGTGCTTCTCCCCGATCAGCATCAGAAAGCTGTTTATGAAAAATCCGTAGCTCCGCATCTTAAAGAAGGTGATACATTAGTATTCGCGCATGGTTTTAATATTCATTATAAATGGATTAACCCGCCTAAAAATGTTAACGTTATGATGATTGCGCCTAAAAGTCCGGGTCATCTTGTAAGAAGAACTTATCTTGAAGGCAACGGTGTTCCCTGTTTAATAGCTATTCATCAGGACTATACAGGCAATACTAAAGAAATGGCATTGGCATGGGCAAAAGGAATAGGCGGAACTACAGCAGGCGTTATTGAAACTACTTTTAAAGACGAAACCGAAACTGATTTATTCGGCGAACAATCTGTCCTTTGCGGCGGTTCTGCTCAATTAATTAAAACCGGATTTGAAGTATTGACCGAAGCCGGATATCCGCCTGAACTGGCATATTTTGAATGTATGCACGAACTTAAACTTATAGTCGATCTCTATTATGAAGGAGGTCTTTCAAGAATGAACTATTCGGTAAGCGATACGGCTGAATACGGAGGATTAACAAGAGGAAGCAGGCTTATAACCGAAGAAACAAAAAAAGAAATGAAAAAAATTCTAACTGAAATTCAAGACGGAAGTTTTGCCGAAGAATGGCGAAAAGAAAACGAAGCCGGTCTTCCAAAATTAACTGAGTTAAGAAAAAAAGATAATGATCATATAATTGAGAAAGTAGGATCCAAATTACGCGGAATGATGACCTGGCTGCTTAAGAAAAATGTTAAAGAAGAGGTTGGAGTATGACAAAAAAAATCACATTGCTTCCCGGGGACGGTATTGGTCCGGAAGTAATTGAATCGGCTGTAAATGTTATAAAACATGTAGCAGAAAAATTCGGAATTCAATTTGAATTTGAAACCCGTTTAATCGGAGGAATATCCTATGATACTTACGGCACTCCTTTAACCGATGAAACCCTTCAGACATGTTATGATTCTGACGCCGTCCTGCTTGGAGCCGTGGGCGGTTATAAATGGGAAGAACTACCTCATCATTTAAAACCAGAAGCAGCTCTCCTAAAACTTAGGAAATCATTAGGCTTGTTCGCAAATATCCGCCCGGCAAAAATTTATTCATCATTAGTTGATTCTTCTTCTCTTAAAAAAGAAGTAATTAATGGAACTGACTTTGTTGTATTCCGCGAGCTGACTGGCGGAATTTATTTCGGAGAACCACGCGGTTACGATAATGACAAAGGCTGGAACACAATGATTTATACCAGGCCTGAAATTGAAAGAATCGCAAAACTTGCATTCGAAACCGCGCAAAGAAGAAAAGGAACTCTTACTTCAGTGGATAAAGCTAATGTTCTTGAAGTATCACAATTATGGAGAAAGGTTGTTGCCGAAACGGCAAAAAATTATCCTGATGTAGAGTTAAGCAATATGTACGTGGATAATGCGGCTATGCAGATTGTTAAGGACCCGAAACAATTCGACGTAATTCTTACTTCAAACTTGTTCGGTGATATTTTAAGCGATATTTCAGGAATGATTACAGGAAGTTTAGGAATGCTTCCTTCTGCAAGCCTGGGAACCCGTTATTCATTGTACGAGCCGGTTCACGGCAGCGCGCCCGATATTGCCGGTAAAGGCATTGCTAATCCTATCGCCGCAATAGCTTCTGCCGCCATGATGTTTGAACATTCTTTCGAAATGGGAAAAGCTTCAGAATTAATTATTGAATCAATTGAAAAAGCTTTGAAGCAGGGATTAAGAACATCCGACATTGCACAAAAGGGCGATAAAGTTGTAACTACTCAGGATTTAACCAAAGCAATTATTGGCAATTTTGATTTAATATATAATGAACAAGCTTTAGGCGTATTTACTTTATAATTTCTTAAATGAGGATAACAAAAATGGAAAATCAAGTTTTAATTTTTGATACAACATTACGGGACGGCGAACAGTCGCCCGGGGCTTCATTAAATGTTTTTGAGAAATTGGAAATAGCCAGACAGCTTGAAAAACTGAACGTCGATATCATCGAAGCGGGTTTCCCCGTTTCTTCACCTACACAATTTGAAGCTGTTAAAAGAATTGCCGGTGAGGTAGGAGTTATTATAGCTGCCCTTTCACGCGCTAAAGAGATAGATATTAAATCTGCATATGACGCAATTAAAAATGCTTCTAAAAAAAGAATACATACATTTTCCAGTACATCGGATTATCATATAATCGGGAAATTCGGTCACGAGAGATACGGAAATTCTCTTGCCGAAAAAAGAAAAACCGTTCTGCAGATGTCCTATGATATGGTTAAATACGCTAAAACTTTTGTTGATGATGTTGAGTTTTCAGCTGAAGATGCCGGAAGAACGGATATTGTTTATCTGGCCGAAGTGATTGAAGCCGCTATCGAAGCAGGTGCGACTACTGTAAATATTCCCGATACAACTGGATACACCATGCCTTCAGAATTTGGAAATAAAATTGTAGAATTAAAGAAACGGGTTAAGAATATAAACAATGCAATTATAAGCGTTCACTGCCATAATGATTTAGGCTTGGCAGTCGCAAACTCTTTGGCCGGAGTAGAAAACGGCGCGCGCCAGGTTGAATGCACAATAAACGGAATCGGAGAACGCGCCGGAAACGCATCACTTGAAGAATTTGTTATGGCCTTAAATGTGCGTAAAGATCTTTACAAATATTTTACGAATATAGATACAACCGAAATATTTAATACAAGCCGCATGGTATCTGCATTTACAGGCGTTATTGTGCAGCCGAATAAAGCAATTGTTGGTGAAAACGCTTTCGCGCATGAATCCGGAATTCATCAGGATGGTATGTTAAAAAACCGCGAAACCTATGAGATTATGACTCCGGAAACTGTCGGCGTGAACAAAACTAAAATTGTTTTGGGCAGGCATTCAGGCAGACACGGATTAAAATCACGTCTTGAAGAACTCGGTTATAATTTGAAAGAAGAAGAACTGCAGAAGGTATATGATGCTTTTACAAAACTTGCCGATAAAAAGAAAGAAGTTTTTGACGACGATTTACGGGTTTTAATGGGCGATGAAGTATTCCAGGAACAAGGTGCATACGAGCTGCTTACAATTCAGGTTAACGCGGGAACTAATTCAATTCCCACGGCGACAGTTGTTATTAAAAACAAAGAAGTGCAGTATACCGACTCTGCAACCGGCGACGGCCCTGTCGATGCTTTATTTAACGCAATTGACAGAGCCTTAAATTTCCAGCCCGCGGTAGAATCTTATCAAGTCCGCTCGGTTACATCGGGCAGAGAAGCCTTAGGTGAAGTGCTTGTTAGAATCAGATATAAAGATAATTCTTTTACAGGCCGCGGTGTTTCTACAGATATTATTGAAGCGAGCGCTAAAGCATATCTTCAGGCTATCAATCATCAGGAATTATTTATTATAGAACAGAATTCTATTACTCAGAATGAAACTGTAACCCAGGCAGTGTAAAAAGGAGAACATAAATGGGAATGACCATAACTGAAAAAATACTTGCGAAAGCTTCCGGAAGAGACAAAGTAACTCCCGGAGAAAATATATGGCTTAATGTTGACGTACTTATGACTCACGATGTTTGCGGTCCGCCTACAATTGGAATTTGGAAAAAAGAATTCGGTGAAAAAGCGAAAATATGGGACAAGGAAAAATTAGTAATTTTCCCCGATCATTATATTTTTACCGCGAATAAGCATGCTAATAGAAATGTTGATATTCTCCGCGATTTCGCGAAAGAATATCAGGTCGATAATTATTATGATGTAGGCACAGAACGTTATAAGGGAGTATGCCACATTGCACTTGCCGAAGAAGGATATAATTTACCGGGTACTGTTTTATTTGGAACTGATTCTCATACTTGTACATCGGGCGCGTTTGGAATGTTTGCAACAGGCGTAGGAAATACAGATGCGGCATTTATTTTAGGCACCGGAAAAATTTGGGAAAAGGTACCTGAATCAATGAAATTTACCTTTCATGGAAAACTTCCCGAATATTTAACCGCTAAGGATTTGATTCTTCAAATACTTGGCGATATTACAACCGACGGAGCCACATACCGTGCTATGGAGTTTGACGGCGAAGCCGTATTTGACTTATCCATGAACGAAAGGATGACACTTACAAACATGGCAATTGAAGCCGGAGGAATGAACGGTATAATAGCAGCCGACGCGGTTACGGAAGCTTACGTAAAAGAAAGATCGGCAAAACCTTTTGAAATATTCAATAGCGACAAAGAAGCTAAATACTTCAGCAAATATGAATATAATGTTAACGATCTAGAACCCCTTGTCGCTAAACCGCATAGTCCGGATAACCGGGACAAGGTACGAAATGTTCAGGGCACTAAATTAACAAAATGTTATATCGGTTCGTGTACCGGAGGGAAATTAACAGATTTTCAACTTGCCGCTCCTATTCTTTTTTTAGGACAAGAAGTTAAGGTGCCTACATTCGTAGTACCCGCTTCAACTGAAATAGCAAAACAGCTTGAGATTGAAACGTATAAAGGAATTTCATTAAAACAGATATTTGAAAACGCCGGCTGTTTTATTGCTCAGTCATCCTGTGCGGCCTGTCTCGGCGGCCCAGATGATACCGTAGGAAGAAGCATTGATCATGATGTGGTTATATCAACTACCAATAGAAATTTTCCCGGCAGAATGGGAAGTAAAAAATCTTCTGTTTACCTGGCATCCCCTTTAACTGTTGCTGCATCTGCTGTTACGGGTGTTATTACTGATCCAAGGGATATGTTATAATTACTCTTGTCATTCCGGCATTCTTTTATGCCGGGATCTAAACTTTTGATTTATGAGATTCCCGTAAAAAACATACGGGAATGACAACACAGAAAATTAAGGAAAAACATGGAAAAAATAATTATGGGAAAAGCATTTGTGCTCGGTAATAATATTGATACTGATCAAATTATCCCGGCAGAACATTTAGTTTACAGTTTAACCGATGAAGAAGAATCAAAAAAATACGGGCACTTTGCGTTATCTAGCGTGCCTATTAATGAGTCGGGTTTGCCTAACGGCGGTATACCCTTTATTGAAGGCGACAATTATACATCAGAGTTTAATATAATTATAGGCGGATCAAATTTCGGATGCGGTTCATCCCGAGAACATGCCCCATTTGCCTTAATGAAAGCCGGAGTTAAAGCCGTGATTGCCGAATCGTATGCGAGAATATTTTATAGAAATTCCGTAGACGGCGGTTTTGTTGTTCCTTATGAAGCGGGTAAAATAAATGATAGAATTAAAACAGGCGACGAGCTTGAGATTAATCTTGAAAATAATACGCTTAAAAACTTAACAACCGGCGAACAATTTAATTTAAAACCGCTTGGCGATGTTCTGCCAATTATTGAAAACGGCGGTTTATTTGAATACGCCCGAAAGACAGGCATGATTTCCTTCTAATATATTTAATTCTTTTTCGTTAAACGGAATTAAATAAGTATTAACAAAAACAAAAGGATATTAAAATGAAAATAGAAATATTTGATACAACTTTAAGGGACGGCACACAGGGAGAAGGTGTTAATCTGTCAATTCAGGATAAACTCCTAATTACCCAAAAACTTGATGAGTTCGGAGTTGATATTATTGAAGGAGGATGGCCGGGAAGCAATCCTAAAGATGAAGAATACTTTCAGCGGGTTAAAGACCTAAATTTGAAGAATACTAAAATTTGCGCCTTCGGTTCAACGGCCAGGTTTCCGGATCAGATTGAGACTGATGTAAATCTAAATAAACTTATTCAAGCCGGTACGCCTTATGTTTCTATTTTCGGAAAAACTTGGAGATTCCACTCAGAAAAAAGTCTTGGATTAACAGATGATCAAAACTCGGAGTTAATTTTAAAATCGGTAAAATATTTAAAAGACAACGGCGTAAAAGTTATTTTTGACGCTGAACATTTTTTTGACGGGTATAAAGACGATTCTCAATTTGCAAAACGTATGTTATTAGCAGCCGAAGCAGGCGGAGCCGACTTAATAACATTGTGCGATACAAACGGCGGCTCACTGCCTCATGAAATTTCAGAAATAACTTCAGAGGTTATAAAAATAATAAAACTCCCAATCGGAATACATGCGCATAACGACGGGGAGTTGGGAGTAGCAAATTCACTTGCCGCCGTTGAAGCCGGAGCCGTGCATGTGCAGGGAACAATAAACGGACTTGGCGAAAGATGCGGCAACGCGAATCTATGCAGCGTAATTCCAAACCTAATACTGAAACTTAAAAAAGAAACAGTGTCAAACATTAATCTTAAAAATCTTTCCTCTGTTTCAAATTTTGTGTATGAATTGATGAACTTGGTCCCTAATTCAAGAGCCGCGTTTATTGGTAAATCGGCTTTCGCGCATAAAGGCGGAATCCATGTAAGCTCTGTTTTAAAAGACAGCAGAATGTACGAACATATTGAACCGAAGATTGTAGGAAATCAGCAGCGTGTTGTTGTTTCCGATTTGGCCGGACAAAGCAATATTAGATATAAAGCGAAAGAACTTGGAATTGAGCTTCCTGATAAAACTGAATTCAGCAAAAATTTTGTGAAGTTTTTAAAAGAACTTGAATACGAAGGTTTCCAATTTGACGGAGCCGAAGCTTCTTTTGAACTGCTTCTTAGAAAAGATTTAAATGAGTTTAAACCTTACTTTGACGTAAACTACGCAAAAGTAAATGTTATGTTTGACGAATCTGGAAATGAATATTCGGAAGCCGTATTAAAAATTGAGGTCGACGGTAAAGTGGAACATACCGCTTCAGACGGTCACGGTCCTGTTAATGCGCTTGACAAAGCTATGCGTAAAGCTTTAAACGCTTTTTATCCTGAATTATCTAAGCTGCATTTAATTGATTACAAAGTCCGCGTTCTTGGCGATAATGACGGAACCTCGGCGAGAGTTAGAGTTCTAGTTGAATCAAGCGATGGGGTTACTACTTGGTCGACTGTTGGCGTTTCGGAAAACATTATTAAAGCTAGTCTGCAGGCATTAAGCGACAGTTATAATTACAAATTGTTTAAAAGTGTTGTTAAAAAAGAAACTGAATTAGCAGATCTATTAAAATAATTTAGGTTTGTAAATTTGTTTTATGGAACCGTAAGTGTTTTCCGATTTATAAAACCTAAATTGAAAAATACTTGAAAAAATTTATAAATAACTTTTACGGTTCATGGGCAAAATCTTTTGCTACGGCAGTATTACTCCATTTATTAATAGTGCTGCTTTTTTATAAAATCAATATTGATAGATTGGATGCTGGCAATGACGATATTATTTACCTGAAGATCATTAATGCTGACAATTCAGATAATCAAAAAGGAAAGAAAAAATATTTTAACAAATACATAAATCCACAAGAAGAAAAATCAGTTTTAATTTCAGAAAAAAAACTTGTGGAAAAACCTATTGATGATTCTTCATTTTCTTCGAGTTCACCCGATTCTTATATTATTTCTAGAACTTTAAATGATTCTTCCGCCGTAATTGATTCTTCTTTTTTAAGTAATCATGACTTTATTTCGTTAAAAACGATTATTCTAAATAAATTGAATATTTCTGAGTTTCCTGAGTCGGATTCCGCAAGAATGTCCGGAAACATTAAACGGCAGCTTTTGGATTATTACAAAATTTTATACCCTACTCCTCTATCAAAATTTAAGGATAGTCCTAAAGGCGGTGGAATGATTAGTAT
>Ga0180009_10000280_pt1 | contig 73307 bp, 67 predicted proteins | sample OS_PC_MetaG_FD_123537 | JGI IMG/M metagenome (GOLD analysis project Ga0180009, IMG submission 123537) | Groundwater microbial communities from the Aspo Hard Rock Laboratory (HRL) deep subsurface site, Sweden - OS_PC_MetaG | ecosystem: Environmental > Aquatic > Deep subsurface > Groundwater... | reverse complement strand
CCCCCCCCATCGCGCGCGCGGCGTCTAGGTCAATTTCTTATTTCATCGCAAATGGAACCACCCCCAACAAAAAATGATTGTAAACAATAAAGCAACAATCGATTCTCTAGCATGATTCCGTGCCAACTTGCCGAAAGCCACGAATAACAAGGGTTACAAGACGGCATGGTTAATGCAATAGGTGTTATTTCGTTTAGTGAAACAATCACCGCCATTTTTTCTTTTTGCGTCGATTAAACCGGGACGGCTTAACCCCGTCAGGGCTGCGCTCCTTTCGCGCAAATGCGCCTAATCTGTCGTACTGATAAATCATATTTTCTTGATAACTGCACATAAGTCATTCCGGCTCGATGGCTCTCCAGAATCTTATCGTCACGCCGATATCTAAGCTTGTTCGGCAAATATAGCGTTTGGCCGCCGAATCGCGCCAACCAACGATTTATTGCTTGCTCGATGCTTGGCCCGGCCTCAAGTTCACGAATGAGTTCTTTTAGAATTTCAATGGTTCCCATTCGCCAATTTTAATAGGGTGAGCCTTTTAAAGCCATGCTCAGGGCGCCCTGCATCAACGTGGAGCGTTGAAAAACCTATTTAACGATCAAAAACTTTGTTTCGAGTGCGGCGATTGCGTCGGCCTTGTCGTCTTCGATGATCCCATCCGGCCAGGTCAACAAATCGCCGTTGACGACCGCTAAGCGCGAAATTACCAAGCCTTCCTGGTCCGCATCGGTCGCATTGACATCATCGTACAGAATCGCCGCCGCCGTCTCGCTGCCGTCGCTGGCTGCCGGTGCCAGTGCCGTATATTTGCCGCCGACATCGATCTTGCCAAGTACGGTGCCGGCTGTCAGGTTTTGACCTTCGGCAATAACGCCTTGCTGCCGGTATTCAGGGGACAGGACTTCGGCAACAATAAATTGTCCTGGACGTGCATTTTCTGTAATCATTTCTTTTAAACCTCGTTTTCGATTTCAAGTACGATCGCCGGGTTAATATTTGCCCTGCGGTAAAATCCATCGAGGCCGGCATCCTCAGCCGACGCAATAACGCTTTCTTCCTCAGCTTCTAACTGGTAAAGCTTTTTCTCAAGGTCGGCTATCATTTTTGGGCGTTCGCTCAATGGCGGCCCGGGCTCGATGCTTTCATAGGCTGCATCAAGCAATCTGTGCAAAGTCTGCCGAACGATATCCGGAAATAGTGCAAGCATTAAGCCGGTGGCATCCACTCGAAGCGGTGGCAATGTACCGTAGCCGTTGTGGACCGTTACGAGTTGTAGGTCGTGCAAGTGTGGCGCCGCTTTCAGGTCGAATAGCTTTTCCCCTGACAAACCGTTCCGGAAAAAAAACGTTCTCACCCGCTCAACCGGATCGAATCGATTAACTTGCTCGTCAATCCATTGGTCGGCATTCGCTTTAGCGTCCTCGATTGTCATCGGCGATCGCTCAACCCAATCGAGTTCATCTTTTACCGTTCCAATTTTGGCCCGGATGCTTTCCAGCTTTTGACGTTGGGCTTTAAATAATTTGTCGATTTCATTTTTGATTGTCGCCATTATTGCCCCCGGCCAATAACTTTATCCCAAAGCGCCTGTGAATCCTGATCATGATCCGGTTTTGGGTCGTTTTTCTTGTTTACAGTCGATTTTTTGAACGTCGCCATTGCTGTAGCTTGTGCATCCGCCGTGCTTTTTAGCTGGTTTGATGTTGGACTTGATGAAATCACCTTATCCCACAAATCTTGTGATTGGGGGTCTATGGATAGCTCCGGCACCGACTCGTTGTTAAGCTCTCGTGTGCTAATAATTTTATCCCATAAACTTTGTACAGCGGCACTGTCGCGGTCGTTTTCAAAGTGTTTCTGTGCTGTTTCTGTGGTCATTGGTAAAACTCCGGTTTTTAGGTATGCCGCAAGCGCCGCTTGCGCCTCGTTGGGTGTTCCGGTGTGATCGGCTAGGCCGCGGGTAATGGCTTCGGCGCCCATGTAAATTTGCGCTTCTGTCGATCGGACTGAGGCCGGATCGATTCCTCGATATTCTGCAACCGCACCGACAAACATGCTGTAAATGCGATCGATAACGGCCTGCATATCAGCCTTTACGCCGTCCGGCAATGGCGCGTAGCTATGCCCGTCAACTTTATGCTTGCCTGCGTGGACGAACGTTACACCAAGCCCGGCCTTATCGAGCGCGCGACTCATGTCAATGTGCCGCATGACTACGCCGATGCTGCCGACCATTGCCGTTTGTGTCGCATAAATGCGGTCGCATGCCGAAGCAAGCCAATAGGCCGCCGATGCTGCCAGGTCCGACACCGAAGCCCAGACCGGTTTAATGGCCGATGCTTTGCGAATGTCAGACGCAAGGTCAAGGCATCCGGCCACTTGTCCGCCCGGTGAGTCAAAAATAATAAGTATGCCTTTAACAGTGCTGTCGTTAATGGCGGCTGTTAATTGCCTTGAAATGGTTTGATAGCCTAGAACGTATGAGCTGTCGGCCTGAACGCCGCCGTGGTGGGCAAGAATTCCGCGGATTTCGATCGTAGCAATGCCGCCGTTGACAAAATAACCGGGCTTTTCGTAGCTGCCGGGATTGGTTAAATATGCGCCGGTGTCCGATTTATTGCCGGTTATCAGGCGTTCACCCAAACCGGCGACAATCGCATCGAGCTTGGCGGATTGAACAAGTAAAGGCGTGTTGAATACGTGATGCGCTAATGGTGTCATGCTGCCGCCCTGTGTTTTTTAACAAACTCTGTCAATGTTTCGAGGCAGGCCCCTTTCTGGCCGGCGATTTCATTCGCGGCTTGGTGCTGCTCAGCCAGTTTGATTATTTCAAGCGATTGCTTCTCGAAGTCAATAATCCATTTTTTTACGTGCCGATGCGGTTCGCTCCGGAAGCCGTATTTCTCGAAGGTGAAATTATTTTGGATCTGTTCAATGTAGTCTGTTTGTTGCTCAGCCGTGCGCCGCTGGCCTGCGCTGATCGCGCTGTAAATTTCCTGGCCCTCTGGCAATTGGGTGAACTGCCGACCCATTTCGGCTTGCCATTGGCCGCGATATGACGACCATTGCTCATGCAACCGACTAGCCGCCGCGCGGGCAGTTTCCGTAGCGTTTTTGATGCGCTCGTATTTTTTGATATTGATTTCCATTGCTTAACCTATTTTTTGTTGGTGCCGATTATCGCGGCCAGGCTTAAAAAAAAATAGGTCATGCGCTTTGTTAATTTGTCCCTTCTACGATGCGGTGCAATTGCTTGATGCTCGACGGCAGTCGGGTTCCCAATTGATCTATTTGCTTTAACAACCGTCCGGCCTGATCGGCGCCAAACTCGCCAGATATTATGCGGCCGGACAGTTCGGTCAACTTCGAGTATTTGCGTCCGGGTAATGCGTCGAATGCTTGCTTTAACAAATCGTTCCGGCGAACTAGGGCATCTTGATATGAAAGCGACCGCTTGCCTGTGTGAGCTTGCGACAGGTCGAAGGCGACTAGGACCGATTGCCCGATGTCGTCCGGTAGGGGCTTCTTCAGTTCGATGCAATTTTTAAGAATGTGGCGTTGTGATGATGTAAGCATTGTTTACTATAAATAAATAATAACCCTGAAATAACAGTCATTGTTAACCGAATCGAACCCCCTTAGATTGGCTCAGTAATTAGTTAGAATCCGAGCGAATTTATACCCGTACTAATTCGCCTTAGGAAGGACCCGTAAGTCATTGTTTAGCATTCGGCTTTCAATAAATCTTTGAATGAATCTTGATAATGACTCATAAGGACCTTCAAGGCTCGGTTCAAAAACCTTGCTACCGACAACAATGATATGCCGGTAGTAACCAATCGGGGCATAGACTTGTAGTCTTGGCGGGCAGTCCTCGAAGGCGATAATTGCCGAACTCGGTTTGCCGCGATAATCAGAAGCAATCGTTATATTCAATCCAGCTTTGCACTCATCAACGCCCGGCCTCAACTGAATGCCGGACAACCGAATAAGCTCCTGGATGTATTCTTCGTTAGTCATCATCGATCTTGTTCAAAGCAGTCTGGAAGTATTCGGTCATAGACTCGAGACCGACGCCGCAATGATCCTTATCAGACCATTGATCGGTGGATCGATCATAAAAAACCGTCCCATCATCCCCGTGCTTCCAGCCTGATATGATTGGCCGCATTCTTAAAACCCCATCATCGATAGTAAACGCATAAGCTATGATCGGATTCATTATTACCCGTTCGACTACTGCTTTATCGCTCGAGTAGACGGGACTGCATAAGTACAGATTGCTATTGTTGTTTTGAATTATTTCTTTTTTCATCATCGTGTTTTTTGTTGAGGCAACCGCTCAAGCTTTGGCTTGTCTCCTGTTTTTAGCCAGTTATTAAACGCCCTGTCGGAAAACTGAACCAGCACATTCGGAAAAAACAAACTATTCGGTATTTGAAACTTCTGGTCTACCTCAATGAGAAACCAAGCGCCGTTCGGATATTCGCTCTTGTTTTTTTTGAGTATCGACTTTGCCTCATCAGTTGAGCAGCTGTATGTGCCATTCATCAACCCAGTACGGGATTCTTTCAGGATGTAGTATTTTTTATTCATTAGCTTTTTCTAATGTTGGTGGTCACTTTTCACAAAATTTGCGCGCGCGGCAATATCAATAACTTACGGGTCTATTTTTTCAATTAAAAACGGGTACGGTGGCTTAGTAGTAGGTGTATATCTCTCAGCGATAAATCCACGTTCTGTAAGTCATTGATTTTTTCATTTTGTTTATCTCTGAGAGATACACAAACCATTTTTTAATAAATTTGTTTATCTCTGAGAGATACACAAACGCCATTTGTTTATCTCTGAGAGATACCGTTAACTTTTTAAAACTCTAGGTTGAGTGGCTTTTTTCCCAATCGTGGGTCGGCTTCTGACCTTGAAATGGCATCCAAGTTAAGCGCCACTCCCTGGCCTTGCTGCCCGTCCTGGTATTAAATCGGGACTCTGAATGTAGTTTTATAAATCCGGCTTCTTGTAATTCGTTAAACAGCTTTCCGGCTTTATTTGGCATACAACCTAATTTATCAGCCGCCTCTCTAACCCCGAATGCCACCGGCTTATCATTTCGCCAGTGCTCTTGAAGCAGGAGCATCAAATACCTGGCTTGTATCGATAACTTTGTATATTCATTGCTATTAAACATATGCCGTGACGTTGAAATAACGCCGCCTCGATCATCAAAGGGGAGTCTTTTCTTGCCTCTAGACATGAACCGATTTTAAGCGCCATTCACGAGGACGACTTCCCATTCTTCCTGATCTTGAGGCGCACTCAATAAAACCCGATTTCACGAGATCTTTAAAAGCTTTTGCTGCCGTGTTTTTGTTACATGGAACGCTTACAGCTGCTTCTCTTACGCCGCAAAAAACGCGATTATCTTCTATTGCTTCTGAGGCTAGATACACATATAAAATTTTTGCGCGCAAAGACAGCTTATCGCTATAGATAATATTCAGCGGAATCTTTATAAATTCGCTATCCATTACGCCGGCCTCTCGATCATTTCTCGGATGTCTTCGACTCGCCATAAACACGTTCGATTAATCTTAACCGGCTTGGGTGCCTTGCCTTGTTTGACCCAGGTGTGCCAAGTGCCACGCGAAACTGGAATAATGGGAGGGATACCGGCTTTTTTGCTGCCGATGATTTGGTATAGCCGTATGTACCCCGATTCGGGGAGGCTTGAGGGGTTTTGTTGAACTACTTTGGTCATTTTATAGCCTTGTTTGTTTAAAACTTACGAGGCTATACATTATTAACACAAAACCAAAAAAGTAAAGTAAGTTATTGTTTTGTTTAACAAAACTTATGATTAGTGCTTACGGAACAGGTAAAACTCTAAGAATTTAAAGTGCTTTTTTACATAGCGTTATATCGTAATTCTATAAATCATATTAACAAGTAAAAACGATGAACCGGCTTAACCCTTCCGCAAAGCTTGCCGGCGGCAAATCCCGCGCATGCGCGGGATTTAACCTATCTTGCGAAACGGGATAACCTCCGCGCCATTGCGTAACCCGTCCAAATGATCCGCCCAAGATTGCATCATCTTGACCCGCTCCGGGAGATATTGCGCCCGGTTATAGGCTGCGCGAACATTATCCCTAGGCATGTGGCATAACTGCCGCTCGATCGCATCGGGCGAGAATCCTAATTCGTTCAGGATCGTTGATGCGACACTTCGAAAGCCGTGCGCCGTCATCGTCTTGCCGTCATAGCCTAGAGTCTTTAATGCTTGATTGACTGTATTTTCGGATAATGGCCGGCCCGGTCGTGTTGTGAATACATATTCCTGGGTTCCGGTTATCAGTTTGATGCTAGACAGGATCTCTACCGCCTGCCGGCTCAATGGAACGATATGCTGGACCTCGGTCTTGGTGACAAGGTATCGCCATTCTTCAGCGTCCAGGTCAATATCTGCCCAACGCATTTGTCGAATTTCGCCGGGACGCTGAAAGAGTAGGGCTGATATTTTTAACGCGCATTGCGTTATGAGTGAACCCTCATAGCCGTATATGTCGCGGAGCAGTTTCGATAATTGCCGCGGGTCGGTGATCGCTGCTCGATGTTCGACCTTGAACGCCGGTATCTGTTTTGCTACCGGCTGCGCGGGGTCGTAGTCTGTTATTCCGTGAGCGATTCCATAGGCGAATACTGAGGATATATCAGCCCGCGCCCGATGCGCTGTCTCAAGCTGCCCTGATTCGATCAATGGCTTTAGCGTGCTGTAAATGTCTGGGGCCTTTATGTCTACCAATGGCATCGGGCCTAATTTTGGAAACAGGTGCATTTCGAATCGGCGGATTCGTTTTTTATGCGTTATCGGTTTGATCGTGTGCTCTATCGACTTTGACCAGTCTCTAGACACTCGCTCAAAATTTTGCAATAGCGCCCGATTTTCGGCTTTTTGTTTTGCGCCAGGGTCTATGCCTTCATCAAGTTGCCTTCTGGCGTCGTGTAGTTTGTTTCTTGCCGATTTAAGGCTTGTTTCAGGGTAAACACCCAATGCTAAGGTTTTTCGTTTTCCTGCGTAGCGGTAATCGAATCGAAAATATTTCGACCCGTTCGGCTTGACTAGGACATACAAGCCTTTTTCGTCTGACAATTTAAAAGCTTTGTCTGTCGGCTTGGCGTTTTTTATGGCGGGATCTGTTAGTAGCATTTGACGGTATCTCTTTGGCTATGAAATTTGATACCGTCAAAAGTACCGTCAAATTTGGCTGTACGTCAATGACCTTATTAAACCTAGCTAAACAAAAAAGGCATAAAAAAAGCCCGCGAAGCTAGATAACTTGCGGGCTTTTTGTGTTTTATGAAACTTTGTTGAACTTCCTCCTGGTGCCTGGGGCCGGAATCGAACCGGCACGGGATTGCTCCCGAGGGATTTTAAGTCCCTTGCGTCTACCAATTTCGCCACCCAGGCATTTAAGGATGTCGTAGAGCTGCGCATTGTACCTTATGCGGGACGGCATTCGCCAGTATTTTTTTACTTGCGTTTTGTTTCTAGCGAAACGGATTTTTCTTATTAAGATACGCTTACGGGCAAATTCATAAAACGACGATATGTTGCGACTTCCCAATGTAGAATGTTTTCATAAACGCCAACTTAATGCCTATTCTATAGTGCATTTGCGGCTTTATTCGTTATCTCGCTAAGGATTGCCGATATCCAGATTAGATGGGATCTGAAGATACGCATAGCCATCCGTAGTCCTTGATTCCGCCAATCCCTGATGTAATGACGCGTTTTTCCTTAAATTGGCGCCTACTTGGAATGTTCTTCCGTTTTGCCATTGCCTGGTTTCGAGATACGTTTGAAATCAATACTTTTACTTGAGGAACACGTTTTGCATTCATCATTTCTGAGTTCGTTTTTTATCCGTTGCTTGTTAATCGCTACACTCTCGGGGCTTGGCTCGGTTTCTGCCGATACAAGCCGGCTAGTGGTCGGTGAATTCTCCTCCGGCAGCCTTGCCGGCTGGAAACCTAAATCGTTTAAAGGCACTACGCTTTATACAATCGAGTTGTTAGATGATGTTCGCGTATTAAGAGCGAAGAGCGAACAAACGGCGTCCGGCTTATTTAAAGAGCAGCGTATCGATCTTCAAAAAACGCCTTATTTGAATTGGCGATGGCGCATAGAAAATCGTTTGGGAAAGATCGACGAACAAAGTAAGACCGGCGACGATTATGCGGCCCGTATCTATGTGGTGGTTAGCGGCGGCTGGGCATTCTGGCGAACGCGGGCGATCAATTATGTTTGGGCCGGGAATTCACCGAAAGGCATGGTCTGGCCGAATGCTTTTGCCGGTCGTAATGCGATGATGATCGCTTTGCGTTCGGCTGACGATCAAACCGCTACTTGGTATCAGGAAAAACGTAACATACAGCGCGATTTGGAAGCGCAATTCGGCGAAGCTATTCGCTACATTGATGCCGTGGCATTGATGACCGATACCGATAATGCCAGCGGGAGCGCCGAGGCTTATTACGGCGATATTTATTTCTCTCGGGATTAATTGTAAGTATTCAGCCCCCTATTTGAAAAAGAGAGCCAGGGGAGATTGTTTAAATAACCCCCCTCAATCCCCCTTTTTCTAAGGGGAGGACAATATTGCTGTAATTTGGCAACGGGGTCTGAATGCTTACGAAAAAATTCATTTCGTTATAACGTCAAAAATAAAACCGCGCATCGGCATTGTTTTGCGCAAAGTATATAATGACCGGTTTGCCGACTTTATTCAGACGTAGCAATGACCGATCAAAAGAAGATTTTAAGTTCCGATATCCGTTACGAATGCGGCGACTCCGCTTATACGCGCGGGCTCAGCTATTACCAAAGCGGCATGGTATCGAAAATGAACATTGTCGAAGAGGGTGACCGGCATGTCCAATTGACGTCCTCGGTCAAAGGGAGCGGTAACAACCATTATCAACAAAATATAAAAGTCACCTGGAACGACAAATTCAATAATGTTGAAATCTTCGGCTATTGCTCCTGTCCGATGCATTTTAACTGTAAGCATGTCGCGGCGGTTTGCCTTAAATACCGCAATGACATGACCGACATGCCTATTAAAACCGCTAGCCATACATCAAGTTGGCTGGGTTGGCTCGAAACACTTAACAAACAAACATCCGCCAAATCGCCTTATCAAGATTTTCTTGCCTATACCCTGCTGCCGGCCTCGAAAAAAGGGGAGTTCAATCTCGATTTGACGATTACCCGTGAAAAGAAAACCGGCGGTCTATCCAAGGGCCGTAAAACTACAGTCAATAATCTGCGCTATGGATATGCTTCAAACACTTATTTTCAAGAAGGCGACGAAGAACTCATTCGTTTAATCACCGCTTTACCCAGTACTTATGAAGGCGTACCGATCATTAACGGCGCGACTGGTTATTTGGTTATAACACAAGCCGTTAAAACCGGACGTTTGTTTTATCAGTCATTGGATGAACCGGCGATAACGAACGGCGAATTACGCGATTTAAATTTCGAATGGCTCATGCAGGATAATGGCGATTTTCAGTTGGTATTGACCATCGAACATGACGCTATTTTAATCTTGACCGAACCGCCGATGTATCTGGAGCCGGCAAACGGTTTAATCGGGCCTTTGAATGTACATGGAATCGATTTTCAACAATTGCAAAAAATTCTGACGATTCCGCGTATTCCCGCCGAAGCCGCCGAAGAGTTTAGCGAGCGTTTAACGCTTCAGCATCCCGAATTACCTTTACCGCCGCCGCGCAGGATTGAAATCGTTGAACTGCGGGGTCAAAAGCCCCGCCCGAAACTGACATTGTTCGGCACGCAATTTACGACGTCGAATTATGTCCATGCAATGTCGGTCAGTTTCGATTATTCCGGGCATATTTTTGCGGCGCATCCACTCGAAAGAAACAAGGCGAACAGTTTTTATTCGAAAACGGATAATGCTTCAGCCGAATCGGAGCGCCTTGTTTGGGAAGTGATTAAAACCGAACAAGGCTTATTGCGTATCGCACGCGATCAGGCTGCCGAATCCGAGGCGATTCAACGCTTAACCGACCAAGGCTTCCGATCGATGGATTGGCCCGGCAACACGGAATTCGTCATGACGGCGCAGACGGAACCCTCGGACGCGAATGGGGCGGTTCGATGGGGCACATTCGTGCAAAACAGCGTTCCCGAACTGGAACAAGCCGGTTGGTTGATTGAAATTAACGATAGCTTTTTGATGAAATTCCAGGAGGCCGATACTTGGAATGCTGAAATCGACGAAAGCGGTAACGATTGGTTTGAAATGCGTTTTAACATCAACGTGGACGGTCAATCGTTACCGCTTTTGCCATTGATCATGCCGGTCTTGGAAAATTTTAAAGGGGACCAATTACCCGAAATTCTTAGCATTCCGATGGGTGAGCATCAATACTTAAACATTCCGTCGGAGCGTATCAAGCCGTTCTTGGATATCTTGTTCGAGTTATTCGATGCCGGTACTTACAGTGACCAGGGCGTATTGACCTTATCACGTTTTAATTCGGTCGCATTAGCCGATTTGGAAACGCACAGTTACGGCCTTTTCAGCCTAAAAGGCGGTAAGGCGCTTCGCGAAGTCGCTAAGAAGTTACGGGATTTCAAAGGTATCGCCAACGTTGCGCCGCCCGAAGGCTTGAATGCGCAATTGCGCGACTATCAACAACTAGGGCTCAATTGGCTGCAATTTATGCGCGAATATCAATTCGCGGGAATTTTGGCCGACGATATGGGGCTCGGTAAAACCATTCAAACGCTAGCGCATATCCAACTGGAAAAAGAGCAGGGGCGCTTGACTGCTCCTTGTCTAATCATCGCCCCAACCAGCCTGATGGGCAATTGGCGACGCGAGGCCGAGCGCTTTACACCGAATTTGAGTGTCTTGATACTACAAGGCGTCGACCGAAAACAACATTTTCATAAAATCAACGATTTCGATATCGTGCTGACGACCTATCCTTTGTTGCCTCGTGATGAGGAAGCGTTGATCGAACCCGATTATCATTATTTGATACTCGATGAAGCGCAAATCATCAAGAACCCCAAGGCCAAGGCATCGGCCATCGTCAGAAGAATCAATGCGAATCATCGATTATGTTTAACCGGCACGCCGCTGGAAAATCACTTGGGCGAATTATGGGCGCAATTCGATTTCTTGATGCCTGGCTTTCTCGGCGACAGCGCTTTTTTCAAGCGCATCTATCGTACGCCGATCGAAACCCACGGCGACTATGAGCAACGCAAGCGCTTGTCGCGCCGACTCGAACCTTTTTTGCTGCGTCGGACCAAGCAAGAGGTTGCCAAAGAGTTACCACCGAAAACCGAAATGATCCGCTCGGTGCCGCTAGACTCCAAACAGGCTGCCTTATACGAGAGTATAAGATTGACCATGGAGAAGAAAGTTCGCGATGCGATTGCACAAAAAGGACTGGCGCGCAGCCACATTACGATATTGGACGCCTTGCTGAAACTGCGCCAAACCTGCTGCGATCCGAGAACGTTAAACTTGAAAGAGGCGCAAAAAGTCAAACAGTCGGCTAAACTCGATTTATTGATGGAGTTGCTGCCCGAGTTACTCGAGGAAGGCCGTAGAATTTTGGTATTCTCGCAATTCACGAAGATGATCGCACTCATCGAAGCGGAATTGAAAACCCGGAAAATTGCTTATAGTAAATTGACCGGCCAGACTAAAAACCGTGACGAAGCGATTAATTTATTTGCCGGCGGCACAGTCGACGTATTTCTGATTAGTCTCAAGGCGGGCGGTGTCGGCTTAAATCTTACCGAGGCCGATACCGTGATCATTTACGATCCGTGGTGGAATCCTGCTGTGGAAAGTCAAGCCGCGGACCGGGCTTATCGAATCGGTCAAGACAAGCCGGTATTCGTTTATAAACTGATTACCGAAAATACGGTCGAAGAGAAAATTCTTGCCTTACAGGAAAAAAAGCGTGCATTGGCGTCCGGGGTTTATCAGGAAAACAACGAGCAAGGTTTTAATTTGACTGCGGAGGATTTGACCGCATTATTCGATCCGGTACAGTCGTAGGCATTGATCCAATAAAAAGCATTTTGTCCTCGAAACACACGAAAATATTTGATATCTTGGCAGGCTGAGGTTTGCAGCCGGCGAAACGAACGGTTGCGTCAGCCAAAATCGTTTAAAAATGCAAACTTCGTGTAATCTGTGATCATTGAGATCAATCATAATAACCGGGCTTTAAACGATGAACGATTATCCGCCGCATATTGAAGTCATCTATGATGCAGGTCATTACCCGCCTGGCTCGCCGCCTCAACGCTGGTTTATCTCCCGTTTGCCAATCTTTCTCGGTGTATTCCTGAGTGCATTGTTCATCGGCTTGGCTTACAACTACAGCCGCCCTGCAATATACCGCAGCACGGCAACCTTACTGACTTCGGCAATGACCGCGATCGATCAGGCCTCGGAAACCGCCGATATCCAGCATGTCGCGATACAACGGCAAATTTTGCTGGGCCGCGAACTATTGGATGAAACGCTCAAGAGACTCGAGATAACACATCCGCAAGCCAATCTCACTTTAGAAGACGTCAAGGAAATCTTGCAAGTCCAATCGTTGCCCGACACGCAATTGGTCGAAATGCAGGCCGAGGGCGAAATGCCGGAGATTTTATCGGCTTTGATCAATACTTGGATAGACGTATATTTGGATGCCAGAGCGGCGGAAATCGAAAGCAGCAAAGGTAAGACAATACAAATCGTCAAGGATGAGTTGGATGAATTGGAAATTAAAATCGAACAAGCTCGGAACGCGCTGATCGAATTTAGGAACGAACATGACATCGCTTCAACCGAGCGCCAAGAAAATACGGTATTGGCCAAATTAACCGGGCTAACTGCGGCATTGAATAACGCCAATGAGGCCGAAGTTAAAGCCAAGGCCCGACTCGAAGCCGTCGAAAAGGCCATTGAGGAAGGTCAAGCCGTCGTGCCGACTCAGGATCAACGTAGCCTTGAACAACTGGAACAGCGGTTGCAACAGCTCAAGGAAAAGCTGGCCGAATTCGACAAACGCTATACCCGGGAATACCTGGCTCGGCAACCGTCGATGAGGTTCATTCCCGAGGAAATCAAAAAACTCGAAAAGGAAATCGCCGCCAAGCAACAATACGGCACAAGAATCGTGCATACCGATGCGATGCAAGAATACCAGGCCGCTAAAATGACGCTCGATCGTATTCGTCAACAGCTCGAGGACCACAAACGCATGGCGTCGGAGTTTAGCTCGCGTTTCGCGCAACACGAAACTCTGAAAGCCGATCTCGATGGACTCGAAAAAATTTACCGTGAAACGCAAGAACGCCTGGTTCAAATCGAAACGCGTCCGGTTGAAAAATACCCTCAGGTTACCGTGATTGACCGAGCCTTTCTTGCCCGCGATCCCATCAGCCCGAATTACAACCGAGATACAGTGATTATCGTTATCGGTTCAGTCATGCTCGGACTGTTCGGCGTTTGGCTGGCCGAGTTTTTACATCCGCCCCGCAAAAAGCAAGCGGACTTCGATTTATCTGGCTTATCAACTTATCCGAATCTAGGTTTTGGCGTCGGACGTTTGGACCTACCGCAAATCTCGCCCGAAAGGCTGGCGCAAATCCGCAATCATCAGCGACTGAATGCGCCAATGCCGCGGGAATTGTCGGATGCCGATTTGCGCGGGTTGCTCAATGCTTCGAATACGATGGGCAGGCAGCTGATTGTTTTATTATTGCTTGGTGTTACATTGAAGGAGGCCGCGGCATTGACTCCGGACAACTTCGATGCAGAGGCAGGAGAGATTCGGTTGAGCGGTCCCGTACCGAGAAACATTCCGCTCGACGGTCTATTGAGTTATTTTAACGAGCAACATCGGTTTCCGGCCTGGTATACCGATAGCCCGCTAGCGATCGACGGTCTTTCCGCGATTATAAGCGTTGCGGCAATCGATGCCGGCATGACACATCCCGAAGATTTCAATGCCGATGCCATTCGCCATACCTACATCGTGTATCTAATAAGACAAGGTTTGAAGTTATCCGAACTTGAAAACATCGTCGGAACGATACCGCCCACCGATTTAGTCGAATACGGCCGTTATTCGCCGTTACGCCCCGGTCTTTCAGTGACCGAAATCAACCGAATCCATCCGGCTTTGGAAGCGGAAGCGCTTCCGCCGGCGCAATGAACGAAAACAAATCGTGCGCTTTTCGATCATAATCCCGACACTCAACGAACAAACCTCGATCATTGAGTGCCTTGGCAAATTGCAACACTTACGTAGGCATGCGGAAATCATCGTATCGGATGGCGGCAGTTGCGATGAGACCGTGACGCTGGCCGAGGGTCTGGCCGACCGCGTATTAACCGGCCCGGCCGGCCGCGCCAAGCAAATGAATCGCGGTGCACAGCATGCGCACGGCGAAATCTTGATCTTTTTGCATGCCGATACGGTACTGCCCGAACAAGCCTTGAACTCGATTACTCAAGCGCTGAACGAAGGCGCATGTTGGGGGCGTTTCAATATTCGTCTGAGCGGCCGCCATGCCATGTTGAAAGTGATTGCCGCATTAATGAACCTACGTTCACGATTGACCGGTATCGCGACCGGAGATCAGGCGATTTTCGTGAGTCGCAAAGCCTTCGATGCCGTGGGGGGCTTTCCCGATATCGCCTTGATGGAAGATATCGCGCTAAGCAAATCTTTGAAAAAATGGGGTAAACCCGCTTGTCTAATCGATCGTGTCGTCAGTTCCGGCAAACGCTGGGAAAACTATGGCCTATACCGAACGATTCTATTGATGTGGAGTCTAAGGCTACGTTATTTTTTGGGCAGTCATCCGGAGACATTGGCTTATCTCTATCGAACAGGAAAATTATGGAAACCGTAATCCGCTTATCTATTGCGCTAGGCGTTTTTTTGATCATGATCAGTTGGGAAGCGCTGCGACCAAGACGCAAGCAATCGCCCGACCGCAAACGACGCTGGCCGATCAATATCGGCTTGGCGCTGTTCAACATGCTGCTGATGCGATTGACGGTCGGGGGAGCGGCCTATCTGAGCGCGGTTTATGCGCAAGAGCAGTCTTGGGGAATTTTGAATGCGCTTGATATTCAAGGCTGGCCGGCGGTTGCGTTTACCTTGATCGCGCTCGATTTTGCGATTTACGGTCAGCATGTGCTCTCGCACAAATGGCCGTTGCTATGGCGTTTGCACCAGATTCATCACACCGATATAGCCTTCGATGCGACAACGGCGGTTCGCTTTCATCCGTTGGAAATCGTTTTTTCGATGTTCTATAAAATCGCGTGGATCTTATTGCTCGGTGCGGACCCGCTGGCCGTGATCGCCTTCGAAATTATCCTGAACGGTGCAGCCACGTTCAATCACGGCAATGTCGATATCCCGGAACGAGTCGATAAAATACTCCGTTGGTTCATCGTCACGCCGGATATGCATCGTATTCATCATTCGACGATCCCAGTCGAAACCGACAGTAATTACGGCTTTTCGATTTCCTGTTGGGATCGCCTATGTGGCACCTACCGCGCCGAACCCAAACAAGCGCAAACCGAGATGCCGATCGGTCTCGCGCCTTTCAGAAATCCGGAAGAACTCGGATTCGCGAGCTTGTTGCGTTTGCCATTTAGCACGTTACGCCGGGAGTGACGCGAGCTATCGCTTATCCTAGAAAAAGCGTGTCACCATGAAGGCCATGAAGTGACATGAAGAATTAGATTTTTGATTTTATAGTTTTTTCTACATAACCTTCATGTGCTTCATGGCCAAATTGTTGAATTTATGTTTATTCCAGCTTGATTTGATCTTCGATCGTATGCGTCAGCTGAACTCCCGGCAGCTCCAAAGTCATTTTTACCTGTAGCGTTTCAGTGCCTTTTAGGTTCCCTGCTTCAACCGCTTTAGCAATCGCGTGTTCAATCTCCCGCTGTGAAGTGACGCCGACTTGTTTCAAAAATTTCCTGACTTCCATATTCAAAGTATCTTCGTTCATTGTTGTCTCCGGTTAATCATCAAAAAAGGCCGGAAAAGCTCTGTGCCGACCGGTCCAGTGGGTCTCGTGCGAAAATCAAGTCGTTACCTACTGAAAACACAAAAGCATTTTAACCCGTGCTCGCTTCGCGATTCTAATTTAGCTTTAACAAATGTATTGCCTTGGCCGGGACGGGTAAATAACCCGCCCCGAACATTTTGGTTTGATTAATCCATGTCGAAATGTACAGAACAGAGTTCTGATCCTGTCTTTCTCAAGTTTTAAAATCCCAGTTCGCTTAACGATTCTAATCGAGCAACAAATGAAGAGAAATATTTTTTGTTGACATATAAATAAGAATCATTATCATTAGCACTACGATAGATATTTGACCTCTCCTGACTATCGTTTGGCGCACGATGCTTCGCTCTCTTAATCGCACACTGCGTGCGCCAATTTTTTTAATGCTTACTCGAATGAGGATGTCATGTTGGAAAATCAAACGGAAACATCGGCTCTGCATGAAATTACACATCTTCATGCGAGCACGTTAATGCTAATCACCCAATTCAGCAACGGTCATCATTGTCCGAAATTGGCGCACATGATCGTCAACCAGCTCAACAGACTGATCACCGAATCCGAGCTGGAACAACTGCCCACGGGCCAACAAATGTACCGTCAATTACTCAGTCATTGGCAGCAAGTGACGCATACGTTGTTGGAACAGCGGCAACAAAATCCTAAGCGCACACAATTACACTGAGCATCTTCAGGATGAAACCCCATAAATTCACTCGCCAACATGTTAAACGCGTTTTCGTTTGTTCGGTTATGTCCTGCGCCGCTAAGCTGCAAATATTCGGCGCCCGCATGCGTTTGTTTCTGCGCACTGTTGGCGAATGCGCCGGCGATTGCCGATGAGAAGGCCGCGATGAAAGATACGTTGGAGCTCGATACGATGATTGTCGAAGGCACTTCAAGCGCTCGCCCGTTGGATGAAGAGCCGGGTACCGCTTCGGTAATCGACGCCGAGACGATCGAGCGGCGAATGGTCCGTAGCATCAAAGACCTGATCCGTTACGAGCCGGGCGTCAACGTCGGCAACGATCCTCAGCGTTTCGGCGCGACCGGCTTTACGATTCGCGGTCTCGGCGGCAACCGCGTATTGATGCAAGTCGACGGCGTCCGCTTGCCGGACGCTTTTTCGATCGGCTCGTTCGCCTCGGCGACGCGAAACATGGTCGACATGGATGCGCTGAAATCGGTCGAAATCATCCGCGGGGCAGGGTCTGCCCAATACGGCGGAGATGCGCTGGGCGGCACGGTCGGCTTTGTCACTAAAGATCCGCGTGATTATCTCGACACATTCGGCAACGATTATTATGCCGACGCCAAACTCGGGTACAACACGACCGATCAAAGTTTTCTGAAAACTGCTACATTGGCAGGTGCATCATTTGGTTTTGAAAGCTTGTTGCTGTTGACACATTCGGAAAGTAAGGAAACGGATACAAAAGGCGACAACAAGGAATTGAACCCGAGAAGGACCGCGCCGAGCCCGCAAGACAACGAAGTCTACAATGGACTCGGCAAGCTGCTCTACCGCTTCGACGATGACAACGTGCTGCGTTTGACCGGCGAATGGATGCACAGCGAGTCTGAGCTCGACGCTTATCATGCCAGAGATCCATTGGGCATCGGTTTTCCTCCGAACACGAAAATATTCAGCCTGATCACCGAAGACAGACAAACGCGCTGGCGGATCTCGTTGGATCATAAGCTCGACCATCTCGACTTTGCTTTATTCGATAGCGCATTCTGGCGCGTATACCGGCAAAAGACTGCGGCGACACAAGAAACTTGGCAAGACCGGGATAATCCGCTGAATAAACGTCATCTGATCCATCGCATTTTCAGTTTCGATAACGACGATATCGGCGGAGAAATTCGCTTCGACAAACATTTTTCGACTGGAATTTTCGATCACGCACTGCAATACGGCGGTCAAATCAGCATGAACACGATTACTCAGAAGCGGGACGGCACAATCACCTATACCAGCGGTAATCCGCCATTCATTCAACCGGGCACCGTTTCGAAAACCGTCCCGCCCGACACGTTTCCTGTCCGCGATTTTCCTGAAAGTTTAGTGACGAAGGCGGGTGCTTATCTTCAAGACAGCATCACGTTTTTTGATCGGCGCGTAGAGTTGATTCCCGGTGTACGTATCGAATTCTACTCTTTAAAGCCGCAAAAAGACCGACTATACGATGCGACGTCGGAGGTGCAGCCGACTGAACTCGACGAGTACAAGATTCTGCCTAAGTTGGGCGCGTTATTCCATCTCACCGATGAATTAACGATTCACGGGCAATATGCAGAAGGGTTCCGCGGCCCGAATTTTGGCGAAAGCAACTCCGGTTTCGTCAACGATCAATTCGGTTATCAAACGATCCCGAACTTCAATCTGACACCCGAAACTAGCACCGGTTTTGAGGTCGGTTTGCGCGGCAAAGGTGCGGCCGGAACGTTCGATCTGACTTTTTTTCGCAACGATTACAAGAAGTTTTTATTTTTGGACACGGTTTGCATTCCTTCGGCCGAGACCGGATTCTGTTTGGCCTACGGTGATACGCCAAGATTGACATTTCAGCAAATCAATAACCCGGACGATATCCGGATTCAGGGCGTCGAATTCAAAAGCCAACTTTACTTGGATTGGTTTCACGAAACTTTGGAAGGAGCGAGTTTAATGGTCAGCGGATCGTATGCAGAGGGCGTCAATCTCGAAACCGGTTCCGTAAACGACGTGTCCTTACGCGGCATCAGTCCGGCCAAAGGCGTGATCGGTCTGCGCTACGAAGAACCTTCGGGAATCTGGGGTTCTGAATTGATATTAACATTGGTCGACGCCAAGCGTCCGAAGACAGCGCCGGACGATACGCAATTCCTGCCCCGAGGATACGGCGTCGTCGACTTTAACGGTTACTACCGTTTCAACGACCATGTTTCGGTTAACGTCGGTGTTTTCAATTTGTTCGACAAAACCTACATCGACTGGGAAGACGTCAATACGCGGGCCGGCGACCCGCATGCAACCTTCGGAGCCTACGCGAACGCCGATTTCTGGAAGCGTTATTCGCGACCGGGGCGCAACGTCGGCGCGACGCTAAAAATAGCATTCTGAGATACGGCGATGCACACAAGTTACAAAGACATCAAACACAAGTTATCGGGATTGTTCGACGAATTGTTCGCGCATAACGGTTATGCCGATTTGCGTATCGAAATGCGCATTCTCAAACGAGGGCAAAAAGAAGTGATTCTGTATTGCGGGAAGCAATACCGTTATATCGCCGAATACCGCCCAGAGCTCGCAGCAAAAGTACCCCGAAGCAATTCAAGCGAAGCTGAGGAAATCGAAACGGACGAACCGAAGAACGATAACAATTGAATTCAACGTGCCGCACCTCTGCTTCTCCTCCTAAAGAAAAGCGGCGGATGGACGGTTTGGCACCGAAACGCGGCATATCGAAACGACAACATCGAACGATCCTTTTGTCTTTGCGGCTAAGAAAAGGGGCTTAATTGACATTCAAGAGGACAAGCTATGAATAAACGATCACACCTTACGCTCGCCGCAACGATGCTAAGTTTTTCCGGTATCGCTTCGGCGGATTTTACCAATGGGCCGAATCCTTATAATCCGGGATTCGGTTTCGATGCCCCGCATGAGGCATCTTGGGGCGGATGGACGCGCGGCGATGCCGGTACGCTCTACGCCGAATGGGATACCTTCTTTGATGCGTCCTACGGCACTGCAACTGACCGCACAGCGGCTCCGGACGTCGGCAGCGCCAATACCAGCAATGCCTATTTCGGATGGAGTGCCGGAACTTTTGCGGCAGGTACCGGCAATTTGTATAGCTTTTCCGTTCCGCAAAACTATAACGCGATCGTCACAGGCAGTGTGGGGGAAGGCCCTGTAGTAAGGGCTGTTCTGCAGTTCGAAACCTGGGGTACACAGATCAACTACGAATCAATAGCATTGAACGGCTTGGCTCCTACATTTACGGAGCAGACTTATTTTCAAGACGGTTATCCAAGCTCGTTCGGTCCGGTCGATCTCGTACATTTTCTAGCTTACTGGGATTTACCGGCAGAATTGTTGACCTATAACTTCTCTTTCGGAAGCGGTGCTCATCAAAGCCTTGCGCAAGTGGCGGTCGACATTGCTGCGGTTCCGGTTCCAGGTGCCGTGTGGTTGATGGGATCAGCCATATTGGGCTTGGCCGGTTGGCGGCGTAGACAATACTCGACTGCAACTGCCGGCTAAATGCGCCTAACCCCGAGCCGGACAATTCGGTCCGGCTCGGACCATATTTTAATCTAAAAGCGCCGATGCGCCGGGAGGATTAAATGTATCGAATACAGACGCAACCGGTTAGCCCCGGTCCCTCCGAAATCGAGAAGGAAATTCGGTTGTACATGCGGCTATATCTCACGCAACGGGTATGGTTCATATCGCAGGCGGTAGTCGAACTGATCGACGCACTGATCGGCCATCCCGACTTCGACGGAACGCCTGAACAGCGCTGCGGTTTCATACGCCTGGCAGGAGTTTGGCGCTGCATTGCATGGATAGACCGCTGTACGCAAACTCAGGCGGCCGGTTACGAAAATTCGCAAGAGGAATGATCATGTGCCAAGCAAACGATAGTCGAACGAGCTCGGTTTCTCCCGAGGCCTTAAAACGCCGCTGGGACGAACTGCGGGAGAACAGGCCGCAATTGCGAATTAGGGAGGCAGCTTCCGTTTTGGAAGTCAGCGAGGCTGAGTTGTTGGCAACCGGTTGCGGGGAAAACGTGACTCGTCTTGAGGCAGGTTGGCCGGTACTGCTGGATGAAGTTGATTCATTGGGCCCTGTAATGGCGTTGACACGCAACGATAATGCCGTGCATGAAAAAACCGGTTTTTACCTAAATATCCGGCTAACCGATACCGGCGGACGGATTCAGGGTGAAAACATCGACCTGTTTCTGGATTTTCGCCATTGGCATTCGGCATTCGCGGTGACCGAACAAACTCGTCAGGGAGCACGCGACAGTCTGCAATTTTTCGACCGCGACGGTACTGCCGTGCATAAGATTTATATGACCGAAAACAGATGTATACCGGCCTACCGGACCTTGATCGAACGATATCGGTCCGAAGATCAATCGCAACGGCAACATGTTGAACCTCCGTTACGAAATATTGATTCAGTAGCCGTCGTGGACGGCAACGAACGGCTGGGACAGGCATGGCATGAGCACTTGATCGCCTGCGGTGCCGTGCCTTATCAAAGCACCGAGCCGCTGCAAACCGGACGATTGCAGCCCTCGTCTTTTCGGCGTTTCATGGAAAAAGCGTCGGAAAGCGGCGCCGGCTTGACCGTTTTGGTCGGCAATGACGGTGCGTTGCAGGTCCATACGGGCCCGATCGAGAAATTGATGATCACCGGTACCTGGTTCAACGTGCTCGACGACGGTTTCAACTTGCATTTGAAGGAAGACGCGTTGGCGGAGCTTCGTCTGGCCGAACGGCGGGCCGGGAATACTTCAGTCAATACACTGGAGCTTTACGATGCCGCCGGGTGTCATATCGCGATGATTCTCTTCGAACATGCGGATTTGGGCGAATGCCTTACGATGGATGTTTGAAATGGTTATCAACCCAAATTCCGGTAAGCCGACCACCGTAAATGCAACAACATAACGGGCAATTCTTTTTTGAAATAACTAACGAGACAACGACATGAACGATACCACAGTAGATTTTGAGCAAGTCCGGGAGAGCTGCCGCCGCCTGACCGATTCTTTCGATTCGGTGTTGATGGCGACCGTAGGTTTGGACGGCAAACCGGAAGCCAGTTACGCAGCCTATGTGAAATACGAAGACGACTATTACATCTATATCAGCGAATTAGCGGCCCATACCCGCAATCTTTCGGAGAACGGCAAGGTCAGCCTGCTGTTCATCGAAGATGAAGATAAAGCATCGCATTTATTCGCGCGGCAACGGGCTACGTTTCAAGGACAGGCCGAAGAAATCGCGAGGGATAGCGAACAATTTCATTTTGTCATGGATGCGTTTCAACAGAAATTCGGGCAATTCATCGATATGTTGAAAAAATTGCAGGATTTTCACTTGTTTCGTATTCATCCGACGAAAGGCTCGTTTGTACAAGGCTTTGCCCGCGCTTTCACGATCGAAGGCGAAGCCTTGGACGAATTCCGTCACGTCAACGATACCGGGCATCGTGGCAGCGTGCGCAGCAAGCCGGAATCGATGCCGGCGCATTGATTGCGCGAACGGAAAAGCAGCATGCATAAAAACACACTATTCAAGTTCGTCCGCACCGTCATGTGTTGCGCCATGTTCGTAACTGCAGGCGCTTCAGCAAAAGAGCCACGCATCGTTGCGGTCGGCGGCGCGTTGACAGAAATCGTATACGCACTGGGTGAGGAACGCTTGTTGGCCGGGGTCGACACAACCAGTCAATGGCCTGAAGCGGCAAAAGCATTACCGCAGGTAGGCTATATGCGAAACCTTTCGGCAGAAGGCATTTTGTCGCTGATGCCAACTCTATTGTTGACGACGCAAAGTTCGGGACCGCAAACCGTTATCGAACAGATCCGGCAAGCCGGTGTGGAAATCAAAACCGTTAACGAAGACAATTCGGCGGATGGCGTGGTGTCCAAAATTCGAACAGTCGCCGAATGGCTGAATGCGTCCGAACAGGGCGAGCGCTTGGCGAAACAGGTACAAGAAGACTTCGATCGACTCGAGCGGTTCACGTCCGGGATTGCGCAACGTCCGAAAGTATTGTTTGTGCTGGCCATATCGCGCGGCGCACCGATCGTCTCGGGTGAGGGAACGCCTGCCGATGCGATGATCCGCATCGCCGGCGGCGACAATGCTTTGAAAGGTTTCGAAGGCTTTAAGCCGGCAAGTAGCGAAGCGTTGATCGAGGCTGCGCCGGATGTGATCGTGTTGACCGATATGGCAGCGAATGCGATCGGCGGCATCGACCGCTTGTTCGACATGCCCGGTTTCGGTGCGACACCGGCCGGCAAGCTAGGGAAAGCGGTAACCATGGATGCCCTGTATTTGTTGGGATTCGGCCCGAGATCCGGTCAAGCCGCGTTGGATTTGGCGACGCGGCTGCGCACCGTCGATACCGTGGCGTCCGAATGATGAAAGCGGCGTTTGCAATGCCTGGCGAAACGAAACGTTACGCAGTTCTGGGCGGTTTGACGCTGGTGCTGTTTGTAATGGTCATTGTATCGCTCGGGATCGGCGCCTATTCGATTTCACCGGGGCAAGTACTCGCCATTCTGAGCGAGGTTTTCGGTCTGCAACTGCCCTGGCCGTTCGATGACGGCCATCGCGCCATACTGGAATCGATACGCGGTCCGCGTATCGCACTCGGCGTGTTGATTGGCGCGACGCTGGCCGTCTCGGGAGCGGCAATGCAGGGCTTGTTCCGTAACCCGCTTGCCGACCCGGCATTGATCGGCGTATCGAGCGGCGCGGCATTGGCAGCGGTCGCTGCGATCGTGCTCGAAACCAGCCTGCTGCGAAACGTGGCGCAAATACTCGGTTATTATTATCTGCCTGCAGCGGCTTTTTCGGGCGGGTTCGCGGTGACTTGGCTGGTTTACCGTTTTGCCGGTTCCGGCGGCCGTCTCGATATCGCTTCGCTGCTGCTGGCCGGAGTCGCCGTCAACGCATTGGCAGGTTCCTTAACGGGTTTGTTGACTTCGATCGCCGACGATCAGCAATTGCGTACCTTGACATTTTGGAGCATGGGCAGTCTCGGCGGCGCTAACTGGAGTCAAGTCGTCGCCGGCTTGCCGTTTTTCCTGCTGAACTTGTTGCTGCTCCCGTATTTTTCAAGCGCTTTGAATGCGCTATTACTCGGCGAGGCGGAAGCCGGCCATCTCGGATTTTCGGTCGAAACCGTCAAAACCGCGGTGATCGTTCTGGTTGCACTCGGTGTGGGCTGTTGCGTCGCATTGGGCGGTATCATCGGTTTCATAGGGCTGGTCGTACCGCATTTGCTGAGGCTTAGGCTCGGTCCGGACCATCGCATCATATTGCCGGGCTCTGCTCTGCTCGGCGCAAGTCTGTTGTTGGCATCGGACGGCTTGGCGCGCAGCTTGGCCGTACCTGCCGAAATACCGATCGGAATCGTCACCGGTGTTTTGGGCAGTCCGTTCTTTTTGTGGTTACTGTATCGGCAACGGATGCTAGGAGGTTGAATGCTGGAGGCGCGTAAGATAGTTGTCGACATCGGCGGCAAGCGTTTGTTGGACGATATTACATTGTGCGTTAAGCCCGGCGAAGTACTCGCGGTTGTCGGGCCGAACGGCGCAGGCAAGTCGACATTGCTGAAAACAATGTGCGGCGATTTGATACCGCAGCACGGTTTCATTACGATGAACGGTACAGAACTCGACGACTGGCCTATAGCCGAATTGGCCCGCGTGCGCGGCGTGCTGCCGCAAAACTCGACGCTATCGTTTCCGTTCACGGTACTCGAGGTCGTAGCGATGGGGCGCTGCCCGCATCGGCGTAATGGCGATCCTGCGCACGACGATGCTATCGTTCGGCAAGCAATGGCATTGACCGATACCGAAGGGTTCGTCGATAGAATTTATACTACGTTATCGGGCGGCGAGCGTCAGCGCGTTCAATTGGCGAGAGTTTTGACGCAGATATGGGAGCCGGTCGGTGATCTGCCACGCTATTTATTACTGGACGAGCCGACATCGGCGCTCGATCTTGCGCATCAGCATAGCGTGTTGGCGATCGCCAGACGATTCGCCGACCGTTTTCAGGCGGGCGTTCTGGCGATTCTGCACGATTTGAATTTGGCTGCACTCTATGCCGACCGTATTGCGGTTCTGCATTCGGGCCGCTTGATGGCGTTCGATAGTCCGGAGCGAGTTTTAGATGCCGATTTGATCATGGAAATTTTCGGCTACCCGGTAACGATAGCCGTTCACCCTACTAAAACGGATTGTCCGCTGGTGATTCCGCATTTGTTGCAAAATGCCGAATGAATACCAGCAATTCCCAGTTTGAGCGTTTTCGCTGGGCTTAGGGTGTGGGGCATACCTGTCGAGGAACGCCGTGAACCCGTCCATGGGGGCTTGACGGCAGCTCCCTGCTGCCGACATCCTCGCCAAGCATGTCCCACACCCTATTTGATCCCCAAATTGGGAATTGCTGGAATGAATACAGACACCTGCCTAACGGGTCGAATTGCGGATGTATAACGACACATTACAAGCGAGTCATCTTATCTCGATTTCTTTTGCGATAAATAAAAATGCCCACGCCAACTATGCCGGCGGTTAAAGCCAGCATCAAAATGGGATGCTGATAAAACAAATCAAAAAAAGCGCCTACACCTTGCGATGAGCTGCGATAGTAAGGTCCCATAAATTCCTCCTCGGTTGAATATGCATTTTAAAAGCATACCTTCGGAATGAGCTTTGTCTACTCCTTTTATACTTCGCGCGGTCATGTTTTCGGCTTTTATGGCAATGGTATTTTGTTCGGTAGCAAGGCGCGAAAACAGGCGCATAGCAAGCTATGTAACTGTTTTCGCAACGCAGCTACCGGACAAAAGAGCGCGTTAGAAAACCGAAAATATGGCCGCGCGAAGTATATACCGCACATTACCGAACCCGATGACAGGTCCCCACCACCCAGGTGCGCGATCCGCACTCTACACCTGGCGTTTTCTAGCCTATGGCCACCAACAGTTTCTAAGATATTTTGAGATTAAAAAGCATGAACACAAAAATTAGCTAAAATAGTTTTTTAGACGGCTTACCCAACACCCCACCTGATTAGCAAGTTTGTTCAGCTAAAGCCCAAAGATCAGCATATCCCTAGCAGGACGGGGTTAACAAGCCATGCGCGTCAAGCTAAAAACGGCCAACCCACATCACGCTTTTTCCCAAGCTCCAGCCCTCATCGTTATACATAAGTCAAAAATTACCGTTTTGCAATCTTAGCTAATGAGCCCTCGATACCATTTTTTGTCGCCCAACGTTCTCTACTTTCCCTCACCTAGCGTTAGGTGAGGGAAAGCCACTGATGTTCAAAATCCGCAGATTTATCAAGCAGCACCGTTTCCAAGTATACGATAACCTCTGTTTAGCAAGTTTACCGATACTTGTGTATAACGATGAGAGCTCCAGCTAGGGAAAGACACCTCGGAAGCTCCCCCTTCGACAAGGCTCTCCTGAGCGCAGCCGAAGAGCTCAGGGCAAGAGCTTCCTGGGACCGACACAACCACCGCACATTCTCAATCAACCCCGACTCGCTCGTTCAATCTTTCTTGATTTTCGGGAAGCTAGAGCTTCCTGAACAGGTTACCCAAGCTGGAGCTTGGGTAACAGCATATTTTAGTTTTTGCGACTACGACTGCCCCTGCTCGGACACTTGGCTTCGGTAAGTTGAAGCATCTTGCTAATCAGGACAGCCCATGCTTAAGCCGAATGTCCAGCGCCGCTAGGCTTTCGGTAATGTCACGCCGACTTGGCCTTGATATTTACCGCCTCGGTCCGCATAAGATGTTTCGCAGACTTCGTCTCCGCCTAAAAACAGCATTTGCGCGACACCTTCATTTGCGTAGATTTTGGCCGGCAACGGTGTGGTATTTGAAAACTCCAAGGTTACATGACCTTCCCATTCCGGCTCAAGCGGCGTGACGTTGACGATAATACCGCAGCGCGCATAAGTCGATTTGCCAAGGCAGATCGTCAGCACATCGCGCGGAATGCGAAAGAATTCGACAGTGCGCGCCAACGCAAACGAATTCGGTGGAATGATGCAGACATCGGATTTAACGTCAACGAAACTCGCTTCACTAAAATCCTTTGGATCGACGATTGCCGAATTAATATTCGTGAAAATTTTAAATTCGTCCGAGCAACGCACATCGTATCCGTAACTCGAAGTACCATACGAAATCACTCGGCCTTTTTCCGTCTCCCTAACCTGCGTTGCGGCGAACGGTTCGATCATGCCTTGTTGTTCCGCCATCCGGCGTATCCACTTATCCGATTTGATGCTCATTGAACTTTTGTCCTAATTAATTGAAATCCGGCTGTATTACCATACAAGCAGGCCATTATAAAACAATAAGGATTTAAGGAACGTGCATTTTATAAGTTATCCTAGAAAAAGCATTTCGCCATGAAGAACATGAAGAATAAGAAGTTAATTCAATAACTTGCCAAGCCTTAACAAATGAAGTACCCATGACCTAAAAACCGAAAAATGTATAAAGCTGGGCTTGTCATTCGTTTGTATAGAATTTTCTTTCATCCAAGAGGTAGCGAGAATGTTTAGGTAATCTTATAAAATACTTCATGAACTTTATGTTTAAACTGCCTAACTTAATTTCATGCCCGTCCCTTAGCCTTTTTCAATATCTCGTTTACAAAGTCCGTCCGCACAAATTTAGGTATTCTGAATCACAATATTTGGAAATTTACTGCTGAAGTCTTTTGCTTTCAAGGCCAGTTTTGCGGCCATTTTTCGCGCGATTTCACGGTATATCTCAGCCGAGCGACCGTCAGGGTCGGCGACGACCGTCGGGCGGCCCGAGTCGGCGTTTAGCCTGATGTCTTTATCTAACGGTAATGCACCCAACAACGGCACTTGGTTTTTTTCGGCCATCGCCGCGCCGCCACCGCTACCGAAAATCGCTTCTTCATGACCGCATTGGCTGCAAATATGCATGCTCATATTTTCAACGATGCCCAACACCGGTACGTTGACTTTTTCGAACATCGCTAAGCCTCGCTGCGCATCGAGTAGGGCGATATCTTGCGGTGTCGTAACGATGACCGCGCCGCTGACCGGGATTTGCTGCGATAGTGTCAATTGAATGTCGCCTGTGCCGGGCGGAAGATCCACTATTAAATAATCGAGATCGGTCCAACGCGTTTCCTTGAGCAGTTGCTGTAACGCGCCGGTTACCATAGGGCCGCGCCAGATCATCGGCTGACTGGTGTCGACCAGATAGCCGATCGAATTGGTTTGTAAACCGAACGACATCTTCGGCAGCATGGTTTTGCCGTCTTCACTTTCCGGAAAGCCGGATTGTCCAAGCATCATCGGAATGCTCGGACCATAGATATCGGCATCCAAAATACCGACCTTTGCGCCTTCGGCCGCCAAGGCCAAGGCCAAATTAACTGCCGTTGTCGATTTACCAACGCCGCCTTTACCGGAGGCGACCGCGATGATGTTTTTGATGCCCGGCAGCGGCTTCAATCCTTGCTGAACCGCATGAGACAAAATATTGATAGCAATATCGATCGTCACAGTACCGATGCCTTCCAGCGTCTTCAAATGCTCCAAAACCGCTAACTTAAACTCGTCGAGATGTTTTTTGGCCGGGTAGCCTAATTCCAGTTTAATCGAGACATCAGCGCCGTCAATGTGGATCGATTTAACCGATTTAGCCGAAATTAAATCGGTTTCAACATTGGGATCGATAAACGTTTTCAATCGATTTTCGATGTCTGCTTGGGTAATTTGTGCCATGAATGCTCCGGGTAAAGAAGTGTTGAATTAATAACCAACTAAAATACTAAGGATTAGTATTGTACAATCTGAAACCATTATTGACCACTGAACAAGCTTTTTCAAAACTTAGCGGTCGTTATCCCAAAGCTTGCGAAAATTGCTTTAGCGAACTATTTTTTAATATCTTGATGTCATATCGCTCATTTTCCAGGTTGTTGAAATGGTCAAACGAATGTCTATTTTTGTCTTAGCGGTGTTGACGATGACGGCTTATTCTAACGAGAACTTGAAACAAAAGGCCTATACTGCTTTACGTGACTTTTTTCAATTAAACGGGAAATCGCAGGGCTTTGATGGGACTTATGTCGATACGCCGGCCGAATTTGGTCGAACATGTCGCATAAAAATTGATTTCACAATTCCGGGCCGGGAATATTTTACGATTAGCGGAGAATATACCGCAGTTGGCACATTGGGCGACGGCATTTATTTCGATGCCGCTCCCGATACTTTTACCAGGGTCGAAATACAAAACGGCAGCCTAATCGTGGAACAACAATTTCGCGATAGCTTTGTTACCGGTTCCGAGTCCGTGTTGCAGGCAACTAAGCATTCCGGTCGACTCGAAATCCGGTTAAAACAAAAAAATCGGTTTTTATTTTTTACCGATACCGTGGAAAAACGCTGTATCGCAACACTTTAAAGGAGAGCTTCCATGACCGTAGACCCGAAAAAACCGCGGACCGTTTTGATCATTCATGGCGTTCAGACCGGCGACGATAACGATTTAATTCAAGATCAACTCATCGAACAGTTACTAAAGAGTCGTCTAGGCAATATGCCGCTCCAATTCAAGACTGATCTTTATCGTTATGAAAATTTAAACAATCAAGCACAAAGCAAATATCAGAAATTAATCAAACTCATTGCCGCCAATCCGATAGGCGAAGTTCTGGCCGGCAATGCCCTCGATCTCATCGGCGATGTCGTCACCGCACGGCTCGACACCAGCACCGCCGCGCAAATCAGGCAAGGCTTCAAGAATAAGATTCTCGAAATTTTTACCGAAGGCAGTCCTTGTTATGTAGTCGCTCACAGTTTAGGTTCGATCTATGCCTTTGATGTGATTAATGAGCTGATCAAGGACAAACATTACTTCGACAGGAATTCGCGCCGAACCTGGCCGGTACAAGGCTTAATCACGCTCGGTTCGCCGATAGGTTTGTCGATGTTCAAGAAAAGGCGTCAGAAACTCCAGTCTCTTGGCGAGGGAACCAAGATGTTCCGTTGGCTCAATTATTGGGACCGGACCGATCCGGTCGTATCTGGAAAACTGTTCGGCCAAACGCTTAGCGGCTTCGAGATCGCCGAAAAATACCGCACCGAATCGCCGGACCTAGGCTGGGTCATCCGCGACCGGCCGGTCGATACCGGTAAAGCCTGGCTCATGGCACATGTGGCGTATTGGGAAAACCCGATGGTCGGCGATGGCTTGTTCGATTTAGTCACTAACTAAGCGGGACAAAACCATGAAAAATTTGTTAACTTCGATTTATCTATTAGTCCTGCTCAACGGTTGTACGCTTTCGATGTATACAGCTGAACTGGATGCGTTGAATTCCGACGGCGAGCCGCGCAAAGCTCTGCTTTATTGGTCGAAAACCGACCGGTTGATCGGCGCCGCGAAAGCCGGTCCGGTCATCTTGATGACCGAATGCAGCACACGCCGACTGAGCTTCGATGAAACCGAGTCGGGAATTATTTACCGAGGCGAGCCCGGCCGAGACCGGGTTGCCGGCCAAAACGAAACTATCGCGGACGGGATAGTTTGCGCGAAAATCGAAACGCAGTCGAAACTCACCGAATTGCAAGCCGGCGAGTTAATGCTGACAATGCTTTGCGAAGCCGTGTTTGACGAATTCAGTATACAAGAAGGTTTATATACGCCCGCTTACCTTCAAGCCCGCGAAGCCCCTTACCGTTTCGACGTTAGAGAAAGTAAGAGTTGGAGCGTGTTCGGGGAAACGCCGAAAGCCCCGGAGCCGCCTGAGTGTAAGTGAGCAATACGTTCGGGGCGAGTTGTATAAACCAGCCCCATGAATTAAAGACTGTGAAAGTATTCAATCTTACGAAATAACCATGAAACGCATGAAGTGACATGAACAATTAGTCTATTGCATTTATAGTCTATTGCATTTATAGTCTTTTTCTTCATTGCCTTCATGTCCTTCATGGTGAATAAATTTTTTAATGATGTATTCGCCAAAATTTTTGCATCCTCATTAGCTAGTCAATTGGTCGGCCATTGCGGCAATATCGTCAAGCGAAGCGCTGAGTTCGGCGAGTTTTTGATGAACCGCATCCGAATTCAAATTCAATACGGCGAATTCCTCTTCACCGTAATTTTGATTTTGCCCGTCACCGATACCTAAGGTTCCCAATAAACAATCGCTTAAATACACCAATAAATTAAGCCGGTAATTGTCGCCGCGGTAATGAGGGTTATGGTGATGATAAACGACATCGACAATCGGTTTCGGCATCGACCAACTGCGCATGAGCCAAGTACCTAGCAAAGTATGGTCGACGCCGAAGGCAAACCGCTCGATGTTGTAAACGCTTAGTGTGGCATTCGCATCGATGATTCTCGATAAATAAGCAAACTCTTCCGGAAACTCGTGTCCGAGCAATGGAAAGCCGATGTTGTGCAGCAACGAGGCTAAAAACAACGTTTGACGGTCCGGTCTTTCTTCGACCGGCATCATTTCGCCGAGTGTCAATGTCAAGCGGGAACCGGCAATGGCTTGAATCCACAACATTCGAGTGCCGACCTTACCGATTTTCGGTGCTTTAAGCGGCGATAACGCGCTAAGGCCCAGAGCCAAATTCATCACAAAATCATAGCCTAATACACGCGTTATCGACTCTTGTATCGATACGATCTTGCCACGGTAGCCGTAAAGGGCCGAACCGGCCCAGCGAATCACCTGTGAACTCAGAATCGGGTCCATTTCGATGATCGCCGCCAATTTTTTTGCATCCGCTAACGGATCCGACGCCAATTCAATAATTTGCCGAGCTATACCCGGCAAGGGTGGAAGAACCTTGATGCGATTGATTTCTTCACGCAAGTCGACCGGATGCGAAAAATTATCCAAGCCTGGATCGATAGTGTTGATAGTCCAACTACTCAGTGATGATTCCATTGTCAACTCTATATTAATTGATATTGAGGCGATTTAATTTGCGGTATAAGGTTCTTTCGCTGATATTCATTTCGGAAGCAATCAGCTTACGGTTGCCTTGATATTTTTTGATTAAGGACCGAATAAATTCGGCCTCGATCATATCCAAAGGGTTTATGTTTGATGCCCCGGTGTCCTTAATTACCGCTCCTTGGCCGCGTCTTTCTATCATACCGGGTTTTAACGTAGCGCCTTGACGCCGCATGATGGAAATGTCCAGTACATCGATATTATGGTTAGTGCAAAGGCACGTAGCCAGCTGTAAACAATTTTTCAGCTCGCGTATATTGCCGGGCCATTTGTGCTGCATTAATTTTTGCATAGCTGCTTTGGTCATACTATAAACACAGTGGTCGCGCTGCCCGAACGACTTAAGAAAATATCCCACCAGTGCCGGCATATCCTCTATCCGGTCTCTTAAAGCAGGTATTTCCAACGGAAAAACCGACAACCGGTAAAACAAATCTTCCCGGAACAGTCCGTTTCTCACCATTTCTCCAAGGTTTCTGTGCGTGGCCGTCACGACTCGAACCGTCGATGTCAACGATGAGGTACCGCCTACCCGCCTAAATTGGCCGCTTTCTAATGCTCTTAATAACTTAGGTTGCAAAGAGACCGGCAATTCGCCGACCTCATCGAGAAACAAAGTACCTTTGTCCACCAGCTCGAACAATCCTTTTTTGGCGGATGCCGCCCCGGTAAAGGAGCCCTTTTCATGGCCGAACAGTTCGCTTTCGAACAAGTCTTCTCCGAGTACCGTGCAATCGACGATGACAAATTCTCCCTCGGCATTTTGCGATTTCCGATGAATAAATTCGGCGGCTAGCTCTTTGCCTGTTCCGGTTTCGCCGTTTAACATAACCGGTACATTAGATTGAGCGGCCTTTTGCAATTTAGTTTTCAGATTTATGAAAGCAGAAGACGTGCCAACCATCTTCGGGTTTTTATCCAAGGATTCCGACGCGCCGGCGGTAAGTACCGACTCACCTAGATAAAGCGTGCCGTCGGTATCAAGCAAAGGATAGCCCCGAACTTTCAATAAATACTCGCGTTCGTCCACGGTTTCGTTGAATAAACCGGCATATGGTTCAAGCGTTTGAAAAAAACGTCGATGCCGACAATCGACCGGATTATTGCAGCATGCATTACCCAAAATACTTTCTCTGGCCTGCCCGAAATGATTTTCCCAAGCGCGATTAACGGCGACGACTTGTTGAGCTGCATTAACAATAATAAAAGGAAGGTCGTGGGTTTCAAGCAGCGAATTCAACGTGAACGAGTTTGTTTGCATAGTTCCAATCAGCAAGTTATATCCGAAAACCAACTTTCAGCGCCACTTGTCGGTATTTCGGTTCAGTGACGTGTCAGCCCTGGCAGTCAACATGACATTGTTGTCAGGTCCGGAAAGCATTCTAACTGATTCGTTCATTAATAAAAGGATTTCGGATTTAATCGAAAAAGAATTGTTGGTTACCGTATGAGGCGGTTCGGCACTCAGAAGGCATTGGCGTGGTTTTATTCATTGACGCAGTAAGCAAAAATAGGGGCTTAAGAGAGTTGGCTTGAAAAATGCTTTTGCCTAAACAGCAGTTACTTATTTGAAACTTACTTGAATTATAGGATCAACAATGAACGCAAAATTAACTTTGCAACATTCAGTCTTTGCCATACTTTTGATAGCTTTGCCGCTCCAAACTCAAGCCGCTTTATTTGTCATTGATAATTTTAACCAAGATCAAGACGCTTGGTCTTTTAATGGTGACTCAATAAACAGCGGACCTTTACAGCTTAATACCCCGGGATCAACCCATTTGAGCAATGCCGAAAGAACGCTATTTTCACAATCGGGTGCTGGTTCAAGTACATTTCAGGCGGTTCAAGCCGTTGGCGGACTATTACAAATTACCAATAGTGTAACGTCGGACGGAATCGCTTCCGTATTATGGGATGGGTTCGATTCTGTTGATTTTATTTCTCTAGGTATCAACGCTTTTCTATTAGATATTCTGGCCATCGATCATGATGTAGATATCGACTTTGTGGTAAACGGGATATCTTCTTCACCGCTTCAAAACTTTGCCGGGCCCGGTAATAATTACGTTAACTTTAACGATTTCAGCGTTCCGAGTGTTTTTAATGAAGTCACATCGATACGCTTGAATTTAAGAGGCCCTGCAGCATGGGACGGACAGGTTAAATTAGTCGGCGCACAAAATCCTTCAACGGTGCCTGAGCCAGATTTGTTTATTTTGTTGAGCTTTGCATTGATTGTTTTTGGTTTAGTAAAAAAAAACAGAACTGAATTGTAGTATCCAAATTTTAACCCCCTTGAACTTAATTAAGGTGAAATGATGAATACGAAGCGGTTAATTTTTCCAAGTTTGATGGTATTTTTTACGCTTTCGATTTTACCATTAACCGTCCAAGCGGTATCCATAATCGATAACTTCTCCGATTCTCAACAAGTTATGGATTTAGGGAGTCCGGGAATAACAGCCTCAACGACTTTCCTTTCCGATACTTCCAGCGAATTAACCGGAATCAGGAGAACCTTGAGTGCGGAAGCCGGAGTCGGTGCAGTTAATTTTGTGGTTATTCAAGTCATCGGGTCCGGGAGTATTTTAGGTATTACAAACAGCCTTGGCTCCGCTGGTACGGCATCGATTCTGTGGGATAATTTCGGTACGGTTGATTTCAACCAATTTGCCAATGCCCTGAAATTAGATGTTGAGAAGCTAGACGACAAAATGATAACCGTCGAAATGATAGTAAATGGAACCTCGAATTCCGCTTTCAATATTGATGGAGTCGGCGAATATCTTTTCGATTTTTCCTCTTTCAGCGATGCGTCGCTGTTCGATCAGGTTTCTTCATTAGAAATGAAATTAACCGGTCCCTCTGCGTGGGACGGCCAATTTAAACTATCGGCAGTTGCCGCGCCGGTTCCTTTGCCGCCTTCTATTTTTCTGATGAGTTTGGCTTTAATTGGCTTTGCCGTTGTACGTAGGAATACGATTGTCTAATCGAAAAAGCGTCTATAGCTTTCGCACTTCAAATTTCGGCAGTGCCGGAAGAGACCTCGGGGTGCTAGGTCGATTTTGCTCCTGCAGAATCGACATTCACGCCATCCATGTCGCTCGCAAAGGCTTTTCCAGCATGGAGCTGGCATAGAGCCTACACGGACGTATTTACCCAGCACCTAAATAAGCCATGATTTTGAATCATTGCCAAAGACCTATGGAATTTAGGTGCTGGGTTTACGGCGTCCCTTGACGGGCACCCTGAGGCCGAATTTTCATCTACGATGAGTATAATTATCGGAAGGAGTAGAGGGCGGTTAGCGAGTGCAATCGAACCCTCCTAATTTACTATTCCGGCCCCTCTTCTTTATCTTCCTCATGCGCCATATCGGAGATTTCCTTAAGTCTCGAAATGGCCTTGAAGTTAATACTGTTTTCCGGATAGTTGCCTTCCGAATCCATGGCACCGGCTTCTTGGCCGGTTAATAGTTCCAGTGCTTCATCGACGGTCGAGACCGCATAGACGGCAAATTGTCCCGCTTCAACCGCATCGATAACATCCTTCATCAGCATGAGATTACGTTTATTCGCCACAGGAATAATCACGCCTTGCTGACCGGTTAAGCCGCGCGCTTTGCATAGCCTAAAAAAGCCTTCGATTTTTTCATTGACACCGCCGATGGCTTGGACTTCGCCGTATTGATTTATCGATCCGGTCACGGCAAAACCTTGCTTGATTGGCGTTCGTGTCAGCGCCGATATCAAACAACATAATTCGGCCAGGGATGCGCTATCGCCATCGATATAACCGTAGGATTGTTCGACTGCGATACTGGCGGAAATGGCAAACGGAAATTGTTGTGCGTAACAATGCCCGAGATAGCCGGTCAATATCATCACGCCTTTCGAATGAAGGGCTTGACCGAGTTCGGCTTCGCGTTCGATATCGACGATGCCTCGGGAGCCGGGGTAAACCGTCGCGGTGATCCGCGCCGGCGCGCCGAAACCGCTGCCGCCGATTTCCAGAACAGTCAAGCCGTTTGCCTTGCCGATTGCGGTGCCATCAGTATCGATCAAAATCGTACCGTCGAGCATTTCCTCAAGAATTTCCTCGGACAACCTACCGTTGCGTTGTTCACGCGCGAAAAGAGCCTGTTCGATATGGGCTTGGTCGATGTATTCTGCGGCTCTACGCGCGCACAAGAGGTTAGCTTCGCCGATGATTTCGAGGGAATCGTTAATGTGCGCCGATAAACGGTGCTGGTTTTCGGAAAGCCTGCAGCTATGCTCGATGAGGCGGGCAATCGCGGCCGAAGTCAATGTTTTGGAACCAGTGTCGCGCGCATGTCTCATCATCAGTTGCGCAAAATTTTGCATCGAATCCGGATTCAGCAAAATGCGGTGATCGAAATCGGCCAGCACTCTGAACATTTCGTTAAATTCGTCGTCCAGTTCATGCAATAAGTAATAAATATCCCGCGAGCCGACCAAAACCACTTTGATATTGAGCGGGATAACTTCCGGCTTTAGCGTCATTGTATTGATGCCGAGCTCCGAATACGGCGACTCGATTTCGATACGACCGGACTTCAGCGCGCGCTTTAAACCTTCCCAGACAAAAGGATAAGTGAGCAATTTTTCGGCGTCGAGTATCAAATAACCGCCATTTGCGTGATGTAGCGAGCCCGGGCAGATTCGTCGGTAGTTGGTGACCAGGGTGCCTTGATCGCTGATATATTCGATGCGCCCGAATAAATTCGGATAAATCGGATGCGGCTCGTAAACGACCGGCGCGCCGCATTCGGTTTTATAATCGACCAAGACGTTAGGAGCGTACTGCTCTTTCAGCAATAGGCGCTTACTGATCTGATCGCGGCTATCAAGTCCCGGATTAGCAGCCAATACGTCGACGATGGTTTGGCTCAGGTTTTTTTTGATTTCATCCAAATAAGTGATGGCATCGTCGACGTTTTGATAGTCTTCGATCAACGCCTCGAAGAGCGGTTCGATGGCTTGATTAATCGTCGCATCGTCCAATTGCTTGAGTTGTTCGACCAGTGAACGCCGCCATTGCGGCAGCTCCAGCAAGACATCTCCTAGATAGTTTTCGAGCTCCTCGGTATGACGGTGAAACGCTTCGCGCTCGGCTTGCGGCAATTGTATGAATTGCTCGTCTTCCAATAACTTGTCGTCCTTAACGGGCACGAAAGTGATCGTTTCACTCTCGCGGTAGAGCGCGACATTCAAAGATTCCGCTTTTTTCTCGACTTGATTAATCGCCATGTTGTAGCGTTGATTAAAGGCGCGTTCAATCGCGGCCTTTTTTTGCTGATAGGTCGGACTTTCAAAAACGGCAGGAAAAGTAGCCAGCAAATTGTCAATCAATTCATCGATATCGGCGCAGAATTTCTGCCCGTATCCTGCAGGCAATTCAATCGAGACCGGTTCGCGCGAATTATCGAAATTATCGACATAAGCATAACTTGGCGGCGTCGGTTGATTTGGAGCCGATTGTTCAAGCTGTTGGGTAATCATTGACAGGCGCCCGGTGCCCGGTTCGCCCATAACATAAATGTTGTAGCCGGGATTTTGCATCGCGACGCCGAATTCCAATGCCGATCGGGCACGGGCTTGACCTAAAATTGAGGTTTGTTCGCTTGCTGTTGCCAGGGGGATATCCAGGTCTTCCGGATTGATGGTTAATTTCAAGGCTTCCGGCGGAAGCGGTTGGTAATGAGGCATGATGCAGTAATTAGTTCTGAAGTATTAAACCGTGCATTATACATTTCACTCTTTAAATTCCAGTACTTATTAGAAAAGAACCCGTGCTTTAGTCGAGAGTGTGCTGATGCAGCACAATGTTTATAGATTGTTTTTTTATTACCATGAGGGGCATGAAGATAATGACTAAAAAATATCAAAACGATGGCGTGACTGGAGTGCAGGAAAAGCCTGCGCTCTAGAAGCAATAATGATGACATAGGCTGTTAATCCTAATAAAGAGCAGTTGGCATGAACGGTCTTCAACACTTTCACCGACTTGGTGAAGCCTCAAACTACCGTTCACCCTTCGACTGGCTCAGGGCGAACGGTAGTTTGAGGCTCTCAACTGCTATTTTTAAGTTAATGGTTAGTAACTCACTTAAATTGAAAACGCTGTCTCTTCAAGTCCTCCATGCTCTTCATGGTAAAAAATAAATGACAATTTTTTGGAATCAGCACCTAATCGAAATGTTCTCCGGAAATACCGTCCAAATTCACTCGCGACCACAATTGCATTGATCGAAGCGTCATTGAGAATACCTTTGTCGAGGCGATAATAAGAATTGATAGGTAACCACAGAAAAAAACACCCTTTTTTAGCAGAAGCAAGGATCAAAGCACATTAGATTGCCATATAAGAGTTGACTAACCTGGCAGTCGGAATGACAAAATTGTCAGTGTTGGCGCTTCAGTGTCGCCGATTAAGCCCCAATATCAACCTTTTTACAAATTGGCATCAAATATGCTCCAGAGGATTTAACGAATTAATTTATCTGGAGAATCCTTATGAAATTGAACACAAAAGCAGCCTTGCTTATTCTTGCATCTTGCCAATTCAATGCTCAGGCCGACATGATCAACATTACTGTCGACGGCGATTTATCGGACTGGGGAATTCAACAAACAGAGCAGGCCAGCGATTGGCTTCCTAACACTGGTGTGCATTACACGATTCAAGACCAAACCGGCGGCCTAGGTGTACGTCTTGGTGCCGGTTACGGAGGACAAGCATACGATGCAGAGGCCCTATACGCTCACTTAACCGATACACACCTCTTTATTGCTCTTGCAACCGGACACAATCCCGAAACCGCTCAAAACCCGTCAGCTAACAGTTTCGGCGCCGGCGACTTTGCTTTAGACTTCGGCCTCAACGGAGTTTATGAGTTGGGCATCAACGTCAAACCATCATGGGATACTTTCGGCATCGCGGGAGGCGTCTATGGAGTAACCGAGTGGGCTTACGGTTTATGGGAAGATGACACCTTGCCTGGTTATAAAAAGTCGGATCACCCGACTTCGATTATCGATGGAATATTGCTTGGCCAGTCTGTTATGGCAATCAGCGGGCCTAAAACCGGTTATGGCGAATGGGCAAGCGATAAACATTATTTTTATGAAGTTGCACTTGGGCTTGATCTATTGAGAGCGGCTGGCTGGGGAGGCGAAAGCTTCAATGTCCATTGGACTCAAATGTGCGCGAACGATTCGATCATCGTCGATCCGCCCAGCGTTCCGGAACCTGAAGTCGTTTCATTGCTTCTGCTAGGGTTGATTGGTACAGCTTGGGCACGCCTTAGGAAAAATATCCAAATGCAAGGCTTGGCGTTTGAATTGGTGTGATACCTGACTAAAAAAAAAGAAATCCTAATGCGCTTTCGGTGAATGAAATATACCTTTCGTACTTCAAATTTCGACAGCGGCTAAGGAGGCATCGGGATGCTCGATCCCTCTCCTAACACTAGGTGAGGGACCAGCATAGAGCCTGCGTGGATGTATTCTCCCAGCTCCTAAATTCCATAGCTCATTGGCCAGGTTAATTGTCTTGGATAATTTAGGTGCTGGGCCTTTGACAGGCGCCCCGGTGTCGAATTTTGATCTACGTTGGGTATAATTAGAAAAGTGACGGCTTAGATATCGGCACCTCTGATTTCAGGTTTGCAAATTTTTATTTGTATTCGACGAGCTCTTTTCTTCCCCCTCTTTTTCAGCGTTGACTGTCATCGAACTGCTCGACCATTAAATCGAGATCCTTACTGAGTTTCGAAAGATTGCGCCCGGCTTGACTGGCTATCGTTGCGTGATCGGATGTCTCTTTCGACAAGCGATCGATGGCTTCGATGTTTCGAGCGATTTCTTCTGAAACGATGTGTTGCTCCTCGGCTGCACTGGCGATTTGTAAAATCATATCGCTAATCGTGCTAACCGATTGCGTGGTTTCGGTCAATAATCTGGCCGAATTTTCTCCGTGTTCGACGCCATCGGCTGCTTTGATTCGTACCTTGGTCATTTCATCGACGGCATTTTTTGCGCCTTGTTGTAAAACCTCAATCATTTTATTGATTTCTTCTGTCGACTTTTGCGTGCGTCCGGCCAAAGTTCTGACTTCATCGGCAACGACAGCGAAACCGCGGCCTTGATCTCCGGCTCGGGCGGCCTCGATTGCGGCATTGAGCGCCAGCAAGTTGGTTTGTTCGGCGATGCCTTGAATGACCTCTAATACGCCGCCGATATCTTTACTGTATTGAGCAAGATTTAAAATGACCGATTCGGCGCTGTCGACCTCGGAAGACAAGGCGCCGATTAATTTGACCGTCTCTCCGACCCGTTGCATCGTTTGCTGAGATATTTGGTCGGCGTCGGTTGCAGCCTTGGCAGCATTGCTAGCGCTTTGCGCAACTTCATTGATCGTCGCGGTCATTTGATGCATTGCCGTCGCCACTTGCTCGGTTTCTTGCAATTGGTATTTCATGGCTTCGCTGACTTGTTCGATTTCCCGTTCGGTGGCTTGGGCTTGTTGCGTAAGCGTCTCGGTCGCTTGTATCAAACGGCGTACGATAGTCCTCGATTTAGCTTTAAGAAGTTTAATAGCGAGTAACAGCTGTCCGGGTTCGGCGCCGTCGTTGGTGTAAATGTGCTGCATGACCGGATTATCGATAACCGATCGCGCTTCTAATGCGGCATCGTTTAGCGGGCGTAACAGCGCCGATATCAAGCCGAACGAAAATAACAGGGATATCACCAAGGTGGTCGTGGCAGGGGTAAATTCGATAATACCAAAGATAAATAGGCCGGCAAAAATTAGCGTTTGTAGCAACGAGAATCCGATCAATAATTTAGATCCCAATTTCATGCGGTTAAGCAAGTTGTTGATACTTTTCCCCGAGGCTAGTTTCGGGTAAGTTTTCTTTGCCTGTTCAACTGTATCGGGCTCGGGCTTTACCCGAACCGATTCGAATCCGATGACTTTTCCCTTGTCGAAGCGAGGCGTTACAAAGGCGTCGACCCAATAATAATCGCCATTTTTACAGCGATTCTTGACGATACCCATCCACGGCTTGCCTTTCTGAATACTATTCCATAAGTCTGCAAACGCGGCTTCCGGCATTTCCGGATGGCGAACGATGTTATGAGGCTGTCCAAGCAATTCTTGCTCATTGAAACCGCTTATTTTTAAGAAATCCTGGTTAATATAAGTGATCTTTCCTTTAGGATCGGTTGCCGAAGTAATCGTAGCGGTACTGGGATAGATGATTTCGTTTTGTGTAACGGGAAGGTTTTTTCTCATGGTTCGACCATATTGGGGATCACGGGATTCGCTGAGAATAAGCGAATTAACTCGGTGTATTTGCCATGTTCAGCTATACCTTTCTCACTTCAAATTTCGGCAGTGCCTAAGGAGGCTCCGGAGTGCTCGGCAAAGGCTCTATGCCAGCATGGATGTATCCACAGCGGCCTTTAACGGGTCCCCGGTGCCGAATTTTAATCTACGATTATAACGAGGCCGTTGCGAGGTATAAGGCTTCTTCGGCTATCAATGCATGATCCAAATAAACTTGGAGCCCTGTCCGTTTTCATGACAAAAGTCGTAATATTATTTCATAAATACATCTAAACCCGATTATTTGTTTCAACGTTGTCACATAAATGTAAAACTCCGCACTTATCATGTGGGCTGAATTGAGATGAGAGCAAAAAACATGATAGTTAACGAGTCGACCGGCATATCGCAATTTTTGGGTAAAGAATTAGATGAAGTATGCATAAGTTTTTATCCGGACTTGAGCTCGGAGTATTTGAGCACCTTATCCGGTGAGAAAAACGGTTCCGAGGAGGATAAGAGCGAAAAATCATCTTGGTCTTACTCGGAACTGGATGAGCATGAAGTCGCCTTAGTCGACTGAAGCTAAGGCAGGGTAGTCAGTGTAGCCTTTTCCATCGCCGCCGTAAAAGGTATCGGGATCGGGCGTATTGAGCGGCGCATTCAGGCGAAAACGTTCGGTCAAGTCAGGATTGGCGATGTAAAGCTTGCCGAAAGCAACCGTGTCGCATAAATTTCGGGCAATACTGTTTCGTGAACTTTCCGCGTCATAGCCGCCGTTCGCGATATAAGGCCCGTTGAAATGCTGTCGCAAAGCGGCAAAATCGAATTCGGTGGTATCTTCCTCGATCGGAACCATGCGTTCGACGATATGCAAATAGGCCAAATCGAAGCGGTTCAATTGCTCGGCCGCATAATTGAAGTGTTTTTGCGGATCGCTGTCGCTCATGCTGTTGAAGGCATTAGTCGGCGACAAACGCAAACCGGTACGATCGGCGCCGACGGCATCGATGACCACTGCGGTAACTTCAAGCAATAGGCGCATTCTATTGTCGATATTACCGCCGTAAGCATCGGTTCGATGATTGGAACCGTCCCTCAGAAATTGATCCAGCAAATAACCGTTCGCGGCATGGATCTCAACGCCGTCGAAACCGGCAATCAACGCATTCTCGGCCGCGATGCGGTATTGGTCGATAATGCCCGGTATTTCCGACAACTCCAACGCTCTAGGCGTCACAAAGGGTTTTAAACCTGTCTCGGTAAATGCCATGCCTTCGATACCGATAGCCGAAGGGGCGACCGGCAAAGCATGGCCCGGTTGCAGGTCGGGATGCGAAACGCGGCCGACATGCCAAAGTTGCAAAAAAATCAACCCGCCTTCGTCATGCACCGCATCGGTTATTTTGCGCCAGCCGTCGATCTGCGCGGGGCTATAAATACCCGGAGTGAAGGCATAGCCCTTACCTTGTGGCGAAATATGCGTGGCTTCCGAGATAATCAATCCGGCGCCGGCACGCTGCCGGTAATAGTCCGCATTCAACTGCCAGGGAATATCTCCGGGTTGCTGCGCGCGGCTTCGGGTCAGCGGCGCCATAATGATGCGGTTTCTCAGCGTATATCTGCCTATTTTTACGGGGGTAAATAAAATATCTTCGGAAGTCATTTTTTCTGCTCTTGAAGTGTTACGAGAATTCCGGGTGAAGTCAACGCTCCAGTGATCCCATTGAATCGGAAAATTGAGTTTTGCAAAAAGAATCGCTACGGCTATGATTGTACCGGACATTATATTGTTTTCGTAAAAGGATAAGACTTTGCATATACACATACTGGGCATTTGCGGAACCTTCATGGGTGGACTGGCGCTGATCGCGCGCGAGATGGGCTATAAAGTCACAGGTTCCGATCAGAATGTCTATCCGCCGATGAGTACTCAGCTCGAACAGCAAGGCATCGAATTAATGAGTGGTTACCGGCCGGAAAATCTCGATTGCAAACCCGACCTGGTCGTGATCGGCAATGCGCTGTCTCGCGGTAATCCGGAAGTCGAAGCAGTCTTGAATCGCGGTTTGAAATACGTTTCCGGCCCGCAATGGCTCGCCGAACACGTCTTGGCCGAGCGCTGGGTGCTCGGCGTCGCCGGCACGCACGGCAAAACGACGACAACCAGTATGTTGAGCTGGATACTGGAATATCAAGGCTTCAAACCGGGCTTTCTGATCGGCGGCATTCCTCTTAACTTCGGCATATCGGCCCGGCTTGGCGAATCGTCGTTCTTCGTGATCGAAGCCGACGAATACGACTGCGCATTTTTCGACAAGCGCTCGAAATTCGTGCATTATCGGCCGAGAACCGCGATCCTGAACAATCTCGAATACGATCACGCCGACATTTTTCCGGACCTCGATGCGATCAAAAAACAATTTCACCATTTGCTCAGAACCGTGCCTGGCGAAGGCCTCGTGATCGCCCCCAAAGCCGATGAGAATATAGCTGATGTGTTAGAGATGGGTTGTTGGACGCCGGTCGAAAAGACTTCGATCGAAGGCCGGTCGGCCTGGAATGCCGAATTGATCAATCCGGACGGTACTCGATTTAAGGTTAGTTATGATGGAACGGAGCAAGGCGAGGTGCTTTGGAATCTGACCGGCAACCACAATGTCGGCAATGCGCTTTCAGCCATCGCGGCGGCACGTCATATCGGCATTACCCCTAAGGATGCGATCGCGGCATTAGGCGAGTTCAAGAATGTCAAGCGACGCATGGAAGTCTTGGCCAAAATCGACGGCATAACGATTTACGATGACTTTGCCCATCATCCGACCGCGATCAAGACGACCCTGGAAGGATTGCGCAAACAAGTCGGTTCCGAACGCATCATCGCGATCGTCGAGCCTCGCTCGAATACGATGCGCATGGGCATTCATACCGATTCGCTAGCTAAATCGCTGGTTGAAGCCGATCAAGCCATTCTATTCCAGCCTGAAAACCTAGGCTGGGACTTAAGCGGTCTAAAAAATTACGCCGGCAATATCGAAATCTGTAAAACTCTCGACGACATCATCGCCAAGCTCAAATTGGAAGCCCGTTACGGCGGACACTTCGTATTGATGAGCAACGGCAGTTTCGGCGGCATTTATACGCGGTTACAGCAAGAGTTGAGATAGGGAGCGCAACGCGCACCTTTTTTGCGGCTCCGAATATCAAAGCTTTGCAAAAGCTACGCAGTGCGTATCCTCACCACCATTAAGTTAAGTCGTCACAGAATGGGTAGTACTGGCTTCAGGCTCTACTGTGCCTCAAAAGCTTGCCATCCATGGCACTGGATTCCGCCAGTCCATGGCGGAATGACGGGTTTCCCTTAACTTAATGGCATTGAGTGCGTACCTTACGAGACAAAACGCATACTTTAGCAATTGCTTTCTTCGCCCCTTATCGACAGGAGTTCATATCATGCTCAGAGTTCGGTGTTTACTATTGCCTATATTATGGCTTGCCTTCCCCTGTTGGGCCGAGCCGCTCAAACCGGTACACATTCCCGAACCACTCAAGCCCTGGGTCGACTGGGTCCTACACGACGATACCGAGCGAGGCTGTCCGTTTCTCTTCAACAGCTTCGAACAAAAGCGTTGCGCTTGGCCGTCGCGATTAAACTTAGCGCTAAGCCGCACCGAGGGCCGCTTTACGATAGTTTGGCAAGCATACCGGGAAAGTTGGGTCAATTTGCCCGGCCATGACAAGCAATGGCCGCTCAATGTAACGGCTAACGGTAAGCCGCTATTGGTTACGGAAAAAAAGGGACGTCCAAGCGTTTTTCTCGAACCCGGCACTTACACGATCGAAGGCGCTTTTGCTTGGGATAAATTGCCCGAAAACTTGACTGTCCCGCAGGACACAGGTCTCATCACCCTAAGCATCAACGGCCAAATCATCGACCGACCCAACCTGAAACAAGGCCAATTGTGGCTTACCCGAACCGACGACCGCCCTGTAAAACCTGATAAACGCAATAGCTTGGAGCTTCAGGTATTCCGGCAACTGATCGACGAGATACCGATGCAAGTCCTGACAAGATTGGATTTGAATGTGTCGGGCGAACAGCGCGAAGTGAAGCTGGCTTATCCGATGCTGGAAGGCTTTCTGCCGCTACGCATCGATAGTCCTCTGCCTGCCCGATTGGAACCGGACGGGCAGTTATTGGTACAAGTCCGACCCGGACGTTGGCGGCTTGAAATCATGGCTCGCAGCACCGAGGCTCTCAACACGATACCTTTTTCCGAACCGCTATCCGATCAGTCGAAAGACTGGCCGAAATCCGAACTCTGGGTCTTCGATGCGCGGCCGTCGTTACGTGTCGTCGAAGTTGAACGCCCCGCCGCGATCGACCCGACACAAACCAATTTACCCGAAAACTGGAAACGCTTTCCTGCATACGCGATTCAACCAGGTGAGAGTCTGGTTTTGAAAACGATTCGCCGGGGAGACCCGGACGGCGAACCGAACAACCTAAATTTGACCCGAACTCTATGGCTCGATTTCGACGGCAAAGGATATACCGTTAACGATAAAATCACCGGAACCCTATCGAAAGGATGGCGACTCGACGCACAGCCCGGCATCGAACTCGGGCGCGTTAGCCTAGACGGCGCGAATCAATTGATCACGCACGCGCACGACGGACAAATCCGAGGCGTCGAAGTTAGAAAAGGCGCGATTCGATTGGATGCCGATAGCCGAATCTCCGGCTCGCGTGGAACTTTGAACGCAGTCGGCTGGGCACAATCCTTTCATCAAGTTCGTGCAGAATTAAATCTGCCGCCCGGCTGGCGCTTACTTGCCGCCGGCGGTGTCGATAATGTGCCGGATTCATGGTTGTCGCATTGGACTTTACTCGATTTGTTTTTAGTGCTGATCGCCTCACTCGCTGCACTGCGCCTTTGGAATATCTATCATGGCGGACTGACTTTGCTGACCTTGGTATTGATCTGGCATGAACCCGGAGCGCCGCAATGGGTATGGCTCAATATCCTGGCGGCGGCGGCCTTATTGAAAGTCTTGCCGGAAGGCAAGTTCCGAAGCGTAGTCGGTGCTTACCGTAATGCTGCCTGGGCCGTATTGGTGTTGATTGCGATACCGTTCATGGTCGATCAGGTCCGCATCGGACTCTATCCGCAATTGGAAAAGCCGTGGCAACCGATTCAAGGCCCTCGTTACGAGCGTCCCGTTGCCGGCGCAATGCCCGAAACGGCGGATGAATTGATGATGATGGAAGCGCCGTCGCTGGATGCGGTGCGTAAAAAGGCACGAAGTGCCGCCGGCATCGTCGCGCAAGCCGTGCCTTCGGCCGCACAGCAAAAGCGGCTGTCCGAACGCACCGATCCGAATGCAAAAATCCAAACCGGCCCCGGTTTGCCGCAATGGCAATGGCAAAAAATCAATTTGAGCTGGAACGGTTCGGTAGCCCCTGACCAGCAAATCAGCTTATGGTATCTGTCGCCGTTCGTGACAATGCTGCTGAATTTTCTGAGAGTCGGCTTGATTGCGCTCTTGGCGATCGCGATGCTCGAACGCTTGCCGAAACGCTTCAAATTCAATCGTTCTACAGCAAGTTTGTTGATCATACTGGGTCTGCCGTTTTTAATAATGCCAAGTTCACCGGTACAAGCGGCGTTCCCCGACCCTGTCTTGCTCGACGAATTGAAAAACCGACTGCAGAAAGCGCCTGATTGCGTACCGAATTGCGCCGGCATTTCGTTGATGCAACTCACGATTTCCGACAAGGAATTGACGATCGATTTGGAAGTACACGCACAGGACAGCGTCGCGGTGCCGTTGCCTGGACACTTCGAGCATTGGTATCCGAACACGGTCAGCATAGACGGCGAAGCGGCAAAAGCGCTGTACAGCTTTAATAACGGCTTATGGCTTGCACTGGACCCCGGCTTGCACCGGGTCGTGATGAAAGGCGCGGCGCCGACACTAGCAAAATTTACCGTGCCGTTACCATTAAAACCGAAGCGCGCCGAATTGTCGGTCAGCGATTGGCATGTTTTTGGCGTTCATGAAAACGGCTTGACCGACGATCAACTCCAGTTTTCCCGAATAGCGCAAACCGAAGTCGTAACGGAAAAAGCCGCATTCGATCCGGGCATCTTGCCGCCGTTCGTCAGAATTGAACGGACTTTACAATTGGGCTTGGATTGGCGAGTCGAAACCCGTATCGTCGGAGTCTCGCCATCCGGCTCTTCAATCGTCTTGTCCGTGCCGCTGCTTGACGGAGAATCGGTGATTACCGGCGGAGTGCGTGTCGAAAAGGGCAGCGCCTTGGTCAATATGAGCGCAACGCAAAACGTCATGCACTGGGAGTCGGTGCTTAAAAAATCGGATCGTATCGAATTGACCGCCTCGTCAACCGATCAATGGATCGAAATCTGGCGCGCCGATGTCAGTCCGGTTTGGCATATCGAAACGTCAGGCATCGCGATGATGCATCAAGACAAGCGCGGCTACTGGTTGCCCGAATGGCGGCCTTGGCCCGGTGAGCAGGTCGTGTTGACGGTAAGCCGACCCGAACCTGCACCAGGCCAAACACTGACGATTGAGAGCAGCCGCTTGAATTTGACTCCGGGAAGCCGCAGCCGTAATGCGCAATTGGAGCTTGCTTTGGATAGCTCGCTCGCCGTGCAGCACACGATCCGACTCCCCGAACAGGCCGTATTGGAGGCAGTCACGATCAACGGTCAATCTCGTCCGATTCGTCAAAAAGACCGCGAAGTCGTGTTGCCGATCGACCCGGGCAAACAGCAAGTCGTCTTGAACTGGCAGGAGTCGGTGCCGATGTCGAGCGTACTCGAGTCGCCGCAAGTCGATCTGGCCTTGCCGAGCGTCAACAGTAATCTACATCTCACATTAGGTGAGGACCGTTGGGTTCTGATGACGATGGGGCCGCGTTTCGGGCCGGCGGTGTTGATCTGGGGCGTGCTGGTCGTGATCGTGATCGTCTCGTTCGGCTTGGGCAAGGTCACGCTGACGCCGCTGAAAACCCGGCACTGGCTGTTGCTGTTGATCGGCTTGAGTCAAATACCGGTGTTATCGGCACTGATCGTTGTGCTCTGGCTGATCGCATTGGGGCTTCGCAAAGAACGGCCCGCGCAATCGACCAAGACCTTCAACGCCGCGCAAGTCGGTCTCGGGCTTTTGACGTTGTTGTCGTTGATGTTGTTATTCTGGGCCGTCGAACAAGGGCTCCTAGGCTCGCCGGACATGCAGATTACCGGTAACCAATCGAGCGCCTACCGTCTGAATTGGTACCAGGACAGAAGCGACGAGTTATTGCCGACCGCAACCGTCGTATCGGTTCCGCTGATGGTCTACCGCCTGCTGATGTTGGCCTGGTCGCTCTGGCTTGCAGTTGCATTATTGAACTGGCTGAAATGGGGCTGGACTTGTTTCTCGTCGAACGGGCTATGGAAAAGAGATATCGTCAAGCTGGAATCGCCGTTGGATTCAGGGCATCGGGAGGAGAATAGTGAACGGTGAACAGTAAGCAGGAAGTAGTGAATAGTGACACATACTACCCGTCCCGCATGTTTAGCTTGACTTGAAATCTGGTCGAAACGTTCCGGAGGCGTTGCTTACCGCTACGAATAGCAAGTGTACGAGGTATGTAAATGACTCATGAAGATTATATGCGCCGAGCGATCGAACTGGCTTTGCTGGTTCCCGAGTTTCCTTTCGGGGCGGTGATTGTTCGGCGTGCGACCGGCGAGATTCTCGCCGAAGGCCATAACCGGTCGGCGCTGAATCCGACTTGGCATGGCGAAATCGATGCGATTAACCGCTGTGCCGAGGCGTATCCTGCGGGCGACTGGAGCGAATTCGATCTTTACACGACGGCCGAGCCGTGTCCGATGTGCCAAAGCGCAATCGAATGGGCGGGAATTGGTACCGTTTATTACGGCACGTCGATTCCGTATTTGCAAAGCCGGGGGTGGTGGCAGATCGAAATCCGCGCCGAAGAAGTCGCCGCAAAAACACCGTTTCGAAAAAGCCGTGTCGTCGGCGGGCTGTTGGAAGCCGAATGCAATGCGCTGTTCGACAACGCACCGCGCGGCATGTTTCAACAGGCAAAATATTGAATAGGGTGAGGGGCGATTTGGGAATCGCTCCCACAAAGTTGTTTGATTTCCGCGTTCATCCGTGGAAACCCATACCTTAGCTGCCAAGGCAAGATCGGTATGCATTCCCACGCTGGAGCGATGGGAACGAGGAAAAAACGACCAACTCGCATCCCGCTCTTTCCCAAGTTGTAGGGTACGCTGCGCGTACCAAAGTCGTGCCCTAACGGTTCGGTTGGCACATGAACATCGCGGGGTTACCATGGTACGCACAGCGTACCCTACGCAGATCACCTAGCGTTAGGTGTGAGATATCCGAGGGTGTTAAGTGACAATAAATGGTATCGAGGTCTCATTGGTCAAGGTTGCAAAAGGGTAATTTTTGACTTATGTATAACGATGAGAGCCCAGCTTGGGAAATACATCCCGGAAGCTCCAGCTTCCCGAGACCGAACACATTCTCAAATCAACTCCGGCTCGCTCGTTCGATCTTTCTTGATCGTCGGGAAGCTAGAGCTTCCTGAACAGTTTGCCCAAGCTGGAGCTTGGGCAACAGCATCAACAATAGATTTGCCGGGTGATGCGACAATCTAGCGCTCGATAAGCTATGGTTATGCTTGTTCCTCAATTCGAATCACGCCAACTAATCGTGGCTCAAGGTCATTCTATGAAATCGTAAGCCTTGTATTTTTCAACCAAGGGTTTCAAGACTTCTTTTAAAACTTGATCATGAACAGGGTGATTCAAATAATTTTCCAGCGACTGCTTGTTTTCGAAGGTGCTGGAGATTGCGATATCGTAGGAATCGTCGAGCGAGTGACTGGCATGTTTACGTTTGACGGCGGTCGGCGTGCCGATGTTGTAGGCAAGCACTCCGGGCAAGTTGGCCAGGCGCTTGGTGCCTTCGATATATTGACGGCGGGCGTTTTCATCGCCGTGTTGTTTCAACCAGATGATCACGACATGATGCGCCTTGCGCTGTTCGCCGGATTCGGTTGCTGGTTCCTTCGCGCCTGCGGCCGAGCTCAATGCGGCCAATATCATTAATAGTGAAAGCGGTTTCGCTAATTTCATTTTGTATCCTCCTCGGAAATAAGGCGATGGTTGATCGCAGAATGGTAAAAGTCAGTTAGGGTTTCGTGAAAAATAACTTCCTGGAGCTATGAGTTTTGTAGTTCGGCAGGGATGCCGCTCGTTTTCGGAGGGCTAGGGATAGCCCTTCCGAAAACCCTCGGTAAAATCGTCAGCGCGCAGGATGCAGCGGCCTACGGGTGTCTTTTATTTTGGATACTTTTCTTTGGACAAGCAAAGAAAAGTATCGCGGTTGTCGGTCCGCGAACCGACTCCACATAAGCGTCGCGATAGCGACACAAAACCTACTTCGTACTTCAATTAGGCTGGAGCTTATCGTAATCAGGAACAATTTTGCTCTATTGAAAGGTGACTCAAAGTATACGAATATCCTCTTGAAATACTTCCTGAACTTCATGTGCTTCATGGTAAAATTACCGAATTTAGGATAAGCGAAAAGCGAACAGGTACCCAGCCTACCTCGCCTTGCCGTTGGACCATTTGTCATGCAATTGCTCGTATTCGCCGGATGTCGTAACCAGCACGACTTCATCGCCTTTTTTGAGTTCGGTATCGCGGTCGGCGGTATGGTAACTATTATCCCGGTAAAAGAAGATCGCTCGTGTGTGCTTCGGTAAGTCGAGGTCGTCGACAGTGCCTTCCTCGGCTTCGTCGGCAATAAAACTGAACAGCCTGACATTGCCGCGGATCGCTGCGGATAGTTCCAGAATATTTCTGCCCGCGGCGATATTCGCCAAATAGCGGGCATTGGTCAGCGTCGGAACGATCGTGTCGTTCAGACCCAGCTCGACGCAGATATGTTCGAATTCATGATCTTCAATTCGGGTAATGACGCGTTTAACACCGAGCGAACGCGCCACCAGGCTTGCGATGATGTTGGCTTCATCGCTCTTGGTCAAGCAAAACAGTACATCGATCGATGTCGGATCGGTTTCCTTCAGAATCGCCGGTTTGCTGCCGTTACCATGTATAAAAACGCAATCGAGGCGTTCCATCAATTCATCGATCACGGTCTTGTCATTATCGATAATGATGACTTCGTGACCTTCCTTCAATAAACGTTCGGCCGTTGCGGTCGCCAACGACGACGCACCGATGAATACGACTTTCAAGTTCAACTCCTAATTTTGATCCAGGTTCGAGGATAAAGGAACACTAAAAAAGCGATGAATTCAACCCGTCCCAGCAACATGTCGGCTATTAAAACCGCTTTTAGCCATGGTTCCAGTCCGCTTCCGGTAATGCCGGTCGACAAGCCTGTCGCCGAACACGCCGAGACCACTTCAAACAAAGCATTCATCGGATCGTAACCCGCCATTAGAAACGGCAACCACGAACATAACACCGTGCCGATGAATATCAAAATCAGCAGCAAGACTCTTTCGACCTCATCCGATTCCAGCTTATCGCCGCCCAATTGCCGATCCAATACGGCATGAGCCGGCAGCGCCGTGCGCTCTATAAAAAACTGAAGCAAGCGCAGTACGATCAAGAATCTGAGAATCTTGATACCGCCCGCGGTCGAACCGATCGAGCCGCCGACCAGCATTGAAAAAATAAGGCTCAGTTTAGCGGTATCATCCAATGATGCAACATCGGCATTCGCGAATCCGGTCGTCGTTTGCGCCGAGAGCCCCATGATCACGGCTATTTTCAGTCTGGATAAAACATCGGCGCTGCTCGAATCCAAACACAAAAACAACAAGCCTATTATCGTAATCGATATTACCGGCAATGCCAGAACTTCCGGATTGCATGACAATTCTTTGATACCGGTTCGAGAGAAACGATAATAAAAAGGCAACGAAACAGCTCCCGCCACACCGCACAACATCATTAAAAACTGGACCGGCCAGGCGTCTATCGCGGCGAGGCTGGAGTCGTAAATCGAGAAACCGCCGGTCGATACGCCGCTCAAAGCATGCGTGACGGCGTTCAATGGCGAGGCGCCGGCTATCAATAACACACCGATTGCAAACAGCGTCAGCGCACAATAAATGATCAGTAAATTGATCGAATGACTGTGTGCATTGCCTAAAAAATCGCGGCTATCGTTGATTTCGCCCATCGCCAAACGGCGGGAGGCAATGCCTCTATCCAAAAATAACAACGCAACCGAAAAGGCCACGACACCCAGTCCGCCATACCATTGCATCCAGGAGCGCGCGAACAGAACACCGGTCGAATGTTCCTGTAATCCTGTCATCGTGCTCAAGCCGGTCGTCGTGACGCCCGATACCGCTTCGAAGAAGGCGTCGATGCCGCTCAAACCGGTGCCGACGAAAGGTATCGCCTCCAGTGCCGCGGCCAGGACGAAAGACAGCGCCGAAATGACCATCACTTCATTGCGCTTGATGTCTTCGGGCGGACGTAACCGGGCCAAAGGCAGACAGATCGCGGAAAGTACGGCCAAGGCCAGCAACTGATGTATCGTGAATAGCCATTCGCCGTTTATCCCGGAGACCAAGATCGGGATCAGCCTCAATAGGATGATGACCAGTCCGATGCGTGACAGATAACGGGCCAAGACCCGGTAACGCACGGGTTGAGCCAAGGCGCGGGAAACATCGGAAAGACTCATGTCGAAAATGCTCCTCCGGAGAGAACGCGTATCATTTTGTAGTATTGATTAATAGGCAAGTTTTTGACAGGGTATGTTGTTCGTATCTTACCGTTTGCCCGAATCGGCTTTTTTAGACATCGATTCATAACCGGAAATGACATCGAACAATTCCTCGTCGATACTTCGCTGGCGTGTCTGATTGAAGGTTCGGCCGAGTTCATCCAACAGTTCGTCGATATTCTTTTCGGCCCGCTGCATCGCCGCCAAACGACTGGCGTTTTCGCCGGCGAGCGACTCGGCGCAAGCTCTGTACATCGAAACAAAGAGATACTCCCGGATCAGGGCTCTCAGCGTCCCATCGTAATCGCCGACAGTCTCCGGTAGATTATCAGTTGGCCAAGGCGCCTTGACAAACTCGAGCCGCCATGCGGAATCTAGCGGCAACAGGCGCAGACAGACCGGCTCATAGACGGCTCCGACCTCCGATTTAGGCCGGTTATGGAAAAGATAAAGCGAACTTTCATAGCTCAGTTGCCGGGTTTCGGTTTCGATCAACAGTTGGCCGATCAGCGGTGTAATGGCAGCCACCGAATTGGGCGTCGCAAACACTCCGCTTACCGCTAATCCCGAGTCGAGCAGATGCCCGTGAATGCGTTCGCCAACGGTCCAGATGATTTGCTCGCCCGCCAATTCTTGTAATCGCTCGATCGCGAATTCGACTAAAACGTCATTGAATTGTCCGACCAAACCTTGATCGGTGCCTAAAACGATCGCGCCGATACGATCTGCAGCTTTGCGACGCGCGGTTCCGCCATAGGCGCCTACGCCCATCGGCTTTAGGCTCGCCGTCAAAGCCAGTTCGACGGTGCGGGCGTAATCCTCCAAGGAACGAACGGCTTCTTCGTGTTGAGCGATGCTGGAAGCGGCCAGCGCTTTCATGGTCCGCACGACACCTTTTAAATCGCCCGCGCCTTCGATTTTACGGCGCAACTCGTTCGATGTATCGGTCATTTTTGCATCGGCGCCAGTACCTTGCCGGCGAGTTCGACGATAGCGGCGCGGTTCGAATCGCTTAATGATTCGTCCGACAACAGTTTTTGTCGAAGCGCTTCGGGCAGCTCCCGTGATGCATCTCGGACCGCGAGCTCCGCCTCGGGCATTCGGTCCAGCGGTATGGTATCGAACAATCCTTCTGTCAATGCCAGTAAAACCGCTATTTGTTCGGCTACCGAAAACGTTTCGAATTCCGGCTGTTTAAGGCAGGCACGGATACGGCGACCGTGTTCGATCGTCTTGCGGGTATGTTCATCAAGACGGGTGCCGAAACGGGCAAAAGTTTCCAATTCCTCGAATTGCGCGTAAGCCAGCTTCAGGTCGCCCGCAACTGAACGGTAGGCGGGGCGCTGAGCCTTGCCGCCCACCCTCGATACCGACTTGCCCACATCGACGGACGGTAACACGCCTAATTCGAACAAGGCCGGCGACAAATAAATCTGCCCGTCGGTGATCGAGATCAGATTGGTCGGAATATAGGCGGACAGATTCTGAGCTTCGGTTTCAATGATCGGCAGCGCGGTCAATGAGCCGCCGCCGAGATCGTCATGCAAATGTGTTGCGCGCTCCAATAATCGGGAATGAATATAAAAAATATCGCCGGGAAAAGCTTCGCGTCCCGGCGGCCGGCGCAACAATAATGAAAGCTCGCGGTAAGCGCGGGCATGATTGGTTAAGTCGTCATAGACGATCAGAACGTCACGGCCTTGTTCCATGAAATATTCGGCTATGCTGGTCGCCGCATAAGGTGCGATATAAGCTAGACCGGATGGGCGATGGCCGCCCGTGACCACGACCAGCGTATAATCCATCGCACCTTTTTCCTGTAAGGTGGCGATCACTTGAGACACGGCCGAAGCCCGTTGGCCGATCGCGCAATAAATACATAAGACATTTTGATCGCGCTGATTAAGTATCGTGTTGATCGCAATGGAGGTTTTTCCGATTTGCCGATCGCCTAGGATCAGTTCGCGCTGACCTCGACCGATCGGGACCAATGCGTCGATGACTTTAATGCCGGTTTGCAGCGGTACGGTCACCGGAGACCGGTCCATGATCGCTGGCGCTTCGCGCTCTATGGGACGGCGCTCGCTAAAATCGAGCGGTCCTTTTCCGTCCATGGCATGACCTAGCGGGTCGATCACGCGTCCGATGAGTCCCGTGCCCACCGGCACGTCCATCACCCGGCCGGTACGTTCGACTTCATCGCCGGCCTGCAAATGCCAGTAATCGCCGAGCAGCACGACGCCGGTCTCATCCTCTTCGACATTGAAGGCAATGCCGTATAAATCGTTCGGAAATCTGACCAACTCTTCAAAACCTACGCCCGGCAAACCGGACACTTTGGCGATGCCGGTAGACACGGTTGTGACCGTGCCCACCTCTTGCAAGGTCATTTGCGGGCTAAAGTTTTCACGAGCCTGTTTGATGTTCTCGAAGGAGCGCTCCAGAACGCTTGCTAACTGATCAGACGACATGAGTATCGGTTCCGGAATGGCTCTGAGATACGGTTTTAGCCGTTAATGCCCGGCCTATACTGTTCTCAAAGTCTTGCAGGTACCCTGCGATGTTCCAGGAAAGTTTCCGTCCATTCGCACTCAGTTCGATGCCGCTGATTTGATCGGCATCGACATCGAATTCAATCGTGGCATTAACTTTAAATACGTCGCTGACAGCTTGTTTTATCGCGTTTTTCTGTTCCGGCATCAGAGCGAAAGCGCTACGGACCCGGATTGGATCCGATGAAACTTGAATTGCATCACTAAGCCGATTTTTATCGGAGTCGGCGAGCGCATGCAGACGTTGGAGAAAGACTTCGCAAATACGCTGCTCCAGGCTCACCGAAGCCAAATCGGCTAGCGTTTTGCGGCTGATGGCAAAAACTTCCTCCCGGGTATTTCGCATGAGTTCCCGATTTAAGCGCTTTTGCTCATTTTGTAGTGCTTGTTGCCAGGCGAAACGAAGTTCATCGGACTCTGTTCTCGCCGCCTTGATCAGCTTTTCGCGCTCATGTGCCGCATCAACATGCACTTGTTTCAAAAGACCGTCTCTTTGCCGCTCGAAACGTTCGATTTTTTCGACATACTCAATGCGCTCTCGTTCGGCAGCAGCCTTGATTTCACGGGCTTCCTCCAATTGCTGCGCTATTTTGGCTTCGCGGTCTTTCAGCGCCTGCATGATGGGCTTGTAAAGAAACCGTTTCAACAAGGCCATTAAAATCAGAAAATTGACCAGCTGAGCGAAGACCGTGAACCAGTCGATTAGCATGGCTTTTATCCTGCTACTTGGGCTAAGGCATAATTCCAAAAAGGATTGGCGAAGATCAGAATCATCGACACGACAAAGCAATAAATCGCAGTCGATTCGACCATGGCCAAACCGACAAACAGCGTTCGAGTGATCGTCGCAGCGGCGTCGGGTTGTTGAGCTAACGCGGTTAGCGCCGCAGCAAGAGCGCGTCCTTCGCCGAGCGCCGGGCCGATACTGCCCAAGCCAATCGTGATGCCGGCCGTGACGATCGATGCAACGGCAATGAAAGCGGTAATATCCATAATGACACCTCTAATTTTTAATAGTCGATTTTTAAGGTAAGCCTAGCGTGACTTTTGCAAAAGTATCCCGGCTAATTTGCCCCGTAAATGGTATGCGATGCGTGCCCTTCACGCTTACCCCCGCATATCATCAATCATGACCGCGCGTGGCCGCGGCGAGATAAACCGTAGCCAGTATCGTAAAAATATAGGCTTGTACGATGCCGGTCAGTAGACCTAATGCATTCATGATAATCGGAAAAAACAAGGGCGTCACAACTAACAATATCGCGACAATCATCGTGCCGCTCATCATATTGCCGAACAGACGCACGGCCAATGCCAAGGTGCGGGATAATTCACCGATGATATTGAACGGCAACATAATTAGCGTCGGCTTCAGGTAGGACTTCAAGTATCCACCTAAGCCTTGTTTGGCAATACCGTAAAAAGGCACGGCGACAAATACAGCGATGGCCAACGCAGCCGTAGTCGACAATGAACCGGTCGGCGGCTCATAGCCGGGGAAAATCGCAAACAGATTGGCGGTGACAATAAACAAAAATAATGTCCCCAGAAACCCGAGATATTTTTCCGGCCGCTTCAGGCCGACTTCCTCGATTTGTTGATTCAGTGTGATGACGATGACCTCTAAAATACTCTGCCAGCGTTTGTGTTCGATATCGTTCGTTAGATTTCGGGTGATCAGTATCGCGCCGACAACCAATATCAACATGATGACCCAAGTCGTCACGATTGTGCCGTTGAGTTTGATGAAATCGTATTGCCAAAAAATGATTTGATCGGAGCTCAAGCGCATGCGTTTATTCCTCTGCCGGTTTGAAACGGGTCAATCTAATCACGATAAAACGGGCAACGATAAATCCCAATAGACAAACCAAAAGCCGTTGCCAATGATCGGCGGCCAGCCAATAAAACCCGGTCAGCGTGACTCCGGTTCGAAGCAGCATACTGCTGAAAAACCAGAACCCGGGACGTTTTGACTGAAGACCTTTTTGTACAGTCCACCAAAGTCCTCCGAAAAAAAACATTCCCAGCAAGGTGCCGGCTCCGAAAGCCAGTGCCAACATCAGATTTTCAGTCATCATGTTTATCCTGCTTTTTATGGATTCGGATATCTTCGTTGGATACCCAGCGCCAGGCGTTCCAACACCCCAACATCAGCCCGCCAATCAATAACATCAAGGTCCAGGAATGAGGCCCCGGATACCGATCATCCAGCCACAAGCCTAAAAATATTCCCAGCAATGCCGGCACCGCGACCGACCAGCCGATCAAGCCGAACCACCCCAAGCCGAACCAGATCGTCTTATTCACTTGCCGTTGGGCGTCGAGTTTGCGCTCCGCCTTTGCACCGACTTGACGGCTCAACGGCGAGTCGTTAGGTCGCTTTTTTTTATCGTTTGGCTCAGCCACGATGATACTCCATAAAGCGCCGGACAAAACCGCTTTCCAGTTTAGCCATGACCGAACGGACGCTTTTTTCGTGTTCGTCGAATTCCAGAAATTCGCGCTCCACGGCCTCGCGCAATCGATCCAATTCGATACCGCCGATGGCGTTGCGCACCGATACCAGCACCTCGGTTCCGGTCTTGACCAGCACTCCTTGATCGATGGCCAGATAAACCTCGTCAGCCGACGCCGTTTCATAGGTTAGAATGCCCGGAGCCAGAGCTGACGCGCAATCCAGGCGGTTCGGCAGTATGCCGAACGAACCTTGATAGGTCTCGGCAACGATTCGAGTGACGCCCTCGTGCTCGGCGAATACCCGGAAAGGCAACAAAATTTTAAGACGCATCGATGACGAGTTCATAGTGGCCTCACTTTTTGGCTTCGTCAATCGAACCGATCATATAAAGTCCACTTTCGGGATAATCCTTGAACTCATCGTTGAGAATGCGCTCGCAACCGTTAAGCGCATCGTTGCGGCTAACGAGCTTGCCGCTCAAGCCGGTGAATTGCTCGGTCGTGAAAAACGGCTGTGTCAAAAAACGCTCCAAACGGCGGGCCCGATACACGATATTTCGATCTTCCCGAGAGAGCTGCTCGAGTCCCAGCATTGCGATAATGTCTTTTAAGTCTTCGTATTGAGCCAGCGTGCTTCTGACTTCCTGTGCGATTCGATAATGCCGTTCGCCCACGATACGCGGTGTCGCCATCTTGGAGTTGGATTGCAGTGGATCGATCGCAGGAAAGAGCCCCTCGCTCGCCCGTTTGCGAGACAACACGATAGAGGCCGACAAATGAGAAAAGGTATGAACCGCGGCGGGGTCGGTAAAGTCGTCGGCCGGCACATAAACGGCTTGTATCGATGTGATCGCGCCGGTATCGGTATTGGCGATGCGTTCCTGCAATTGCGACAGCTCGGTGCTCATCGTCGATTGATAACCCAGGCGCGAAGGCATTTGCCCCATGAGCCCCGAAACTTCGGAGCCGGCCTGTATGAAACGGAAAATATTGTCTATCAACAGCAAGACATCCCGGCGCTCGTCATCGCGGAAATATTCTGCCATCGTCAACGCGGCATTGCCGACCCGAAACCGGCTTCCCGGCAATTCGTTCATTTGTCCGAATACCATGACCATGTTCGGCAGCACCCCTGCAGCCTTCATTTCCCGGTACAACTCTTCACCTTCCCGGCAGCGTTCGCCGATACCGCAAAATAGACTCACGCCCTCGTGTTGCCCGACCATATTGTGAATCATCTCGGTTAGTAAAACCGTCTTGCCGACTCCTGCGCCGCCGAATAATCCCGCCTTGCCGCCTCGTTCCAAAGGCGCCAATACATCGATGATCTTGATGCCGGTTTCAAACAGTTCCGATTTTGTCGAAAGACGCGCTAGCGGCGGAGGCATCTGATGAACCGAGCGCCATTCGATATCGGACGGCATCGGTAAGCGATCGATGGGACGGCCGAATACATCGAACATGCGCGACAGAATGTTTTTGCCTACCGGCGCTTTTAAAGGGCCGCCCGAGTTTTCGACCGACATGCCTCGGGCCAATCCTTGTGTCGGTGTCATTGCGATACCGCGAACCCGTGAATCGTCGAGCTGCGTCAATACCTCGATGATGACTCGGCGATCATGACCGGCATACAGAATCGTATGAATGGGCGGCAAACAGCGATCAAACCGGATATCGACCACGCTTCCGGTGATCGAAACGACTGATCCGGCATGGGTAAGGCTCGTTTCATCATTCATATTTGCCGCCTGAGTCGAGCAATTAAATGCAGTGTTGTATCTGTCGTGCCGTTGGTTCCGATAGCCTTACTTAATAAGAGACTATGTTAGCGTTAATAGTTGAGGTTTATACTACACCAATCTCGAACCTTGAAGACTGTATACTGTGCATACCACAGCAGTACCATCCGTAGTTTAACGTGCCCTCATGTGTTGCCTTGTGCCGACATTAGGTACGCGCAGCGTACCCTACACGTCACTTTGGATTTATAAGTTCTGGTAAGCGTTTTCAAATGCATGCATCTTCTGGTTCCCACGGTCCTCCGTGGGAACCCATACGTTGGCTGCCGAAACAAATTCTGTATGCATTCCCACGCTGGAGCGGTGGGAACGAGGAAAGCCTGACTAGGTCAAATTAGCATGCTTTTCTTCAACCATCTCGCTGATCAAGGCCATCACTTCGGCGCTGGCATCTTCCGACTGTTGCATGTCGTTGATTATATTGTCGATGATCGCTTTGTTGCTTTGCCAGTTATTTCGTGAATATTCATAGGCGCGTCGCGTGAATTTATGCACGTCTTCATGAGGCTTATTCAGTCTGACATAGGCTTGCGTGGACCTAAATTGCTCATGTCCAATTCCTTCGAAATACCATTTGCCAAGTCTGCAATGCTGATGATCGATATCGATCGCATCGGCTTGCGGACAACGCTTTAAGTTTTCGATCGAAATATAGCCGTTCTGTTTATAAACGATATGATCGACTTTGGTTAATAGTGCGAAGGTTTTATCCTTGGCATAACTAATATAGCCGACCGATGCTTTTGCCGAAACTGAAAGGTCGGCAAACTGATTCCTAAATTCGTCGACTTTTTCCATGATTTCTTGGGAAAGTTCGGCGGATGCCTCTGCTTCGGTATGCATTTGATTGACGCGCTTATTGAAGGAATTGAGTGTTTTAGTGACCTCCAGCGCCGCATTCTTAGTGTGATCGGACAAGTTTTTGACTTCTTCCGCGACGACCGCGAAACCTCGCCCGTACTCGCCGGCTCGAGCCGCTTCGATCGAGGCGTTGAGCGCCAACAGATTGGTTTGGTCGGCGATACCGGTTATCATCGATAAGGATTCGGTTACTTTTTTACTGTCATCGATTAGTGCGGTGATGACATCGGTAACCGAATGAATATTGTCATTGATATTGGTTAACGAATGGCTAATCGTATTAACCGACGACAAGCTATTTTCGGCGTTATTCCCTGTTTTGATCGCTATGCCTTCAACCTTATGCATTTGTTCGGTAATGCTCAGCAGGTCTTCCTGATTGGATTTGAGATTATCGAGTAAATTCGAGGTGTTCAGCATGTGCAATCCGGCGGATAGGCGATTTTTCGTGATCATCGTTTCATTATCGCTCATGACTCGCAATGCTTTATTGACAGATTTCGCAGACGATTTAAGTAATCCGGGAAAGCCGTCCGCTAGAGCATAACGGCTATGATTGCCTTTGGCCGCTTGATCGAAACAAGTCGTGATTTCTTTGAAATAAGACTCCATGATGTCGAGCATTTCGTTCAATTCCCAGGCGATTTTGCCGAGCTCGCCCATTCCCTTGGTTCCGGTGATACGGTGGTAAAGTTCGCCGTCATTGGTTCTTATTAATACATCTTGGATGATGGCAATAATACCCAAATATTTTTTTGTCTCTGCGAGTGCATAAAACGCAATGACAGTCAGTCCAAGATTAAAAAGTAGAATTAGCCATGAAAAGCCGCTGATAAAAGTCGCGTAAAAAAAATTGACCGCAGCAAGTAAAACAATACCGGCTACGGCATAATTGACCTTGGCTTTGAGATAGGGAATATCGGCACTGGTGTGGCGGCTCATCATTAAACTCCATTCGGTTTATAAAGCCCCAGAACGAGACTGTCATAATTTTTGGCGCCGGTCTGCGCGACGACATCGAATAAATAAGCCAACGATTTATCCGGAGCTTCTTTTGCGGAACAGTTTTTTTCTATCGCCAGCATTTCCCGATGAATCGGCACTAAAACATCCAATGCCGATGTCGGCGGTTTGCGCCTAACCGAATAATAACCCTGTAATTTGCCGTCTTTATCGTAGTCCGGCGTAATATTTGCGAAAACCCAATAAAACCCACCGTCGGAACACAGGTTTTTGGCAAAACCGAAAAATTCGTTTCCGGACTTTAGGGTATCCCACATAAACCGAAATACGCCGCGCGGCATTTCGGGATGCCGAATAATGTTGTGCTGCACGCCGAGTAACTCGGACTCTGCATATCCGGCGATTTCCATGAAAATACGGTTAGCGTAGGTGATCTTGCCGATAATATCGGTTTTCGAAACAATAAAGTCGTTATCGCCCAGTTTCTTTTCGTTATTATTCGGGATAATATTTTTTTTCATCGTTGTGATGCGCCTTATAAGGTTCGATACATTTTTAGCAAAAGTCTATGCCATAAATTCTAGCTGTTGTAAAAAATATCGCCACCAACTTAATAATTTTCCTCGCTACCACTGATCCAAAGCGGGAGTGCATACCGATCTCGCCTCGGTAACCAAGTTATGGGGGATCACAAAGGAGCGCTCATCGTTATACATAAATCGTAGGGTACGCTGCGCGTACCTCCATGCGGTTAAGTACCGAATTCCTGTCGAATCAAACCCTAAGGGCTTGCGTTAGCATTAGTGGGGTTGTCATGGTATGCATAGCCTACCCTACGAGGCTTCATGGAAAATAAATTTTTTATGTTGTATTCGCCAATACTTTCTTAACCTCAGCCGGAAAAGTCTGATAGCTGCTGGAATGACGGGGTTCCGTTAATTTGATGGCAGTGATGCAAGGCATTGGAGCCATTTAAGGAAATTACTCCCTTTATACTCAAAAATAGCTAACTTTATGAAGGTATGGGGTGTGGCTAGGAGGATGTCGGCAGCAGGGATTGCTGCCGTCAAGCCCTCATGGATGGGTTCACGGCGGTCCTCGATAGACACATCCCATACCTTTTATTCTTCGACTGTTTTTCGATCAAAAGGGAGTCATTAAGTAACCTTAGATACCCTTACTATTGTCCGGTTTTGTAGGGAAGTATCATGGAAAAACGGAAATCGTTCGAGTTTTTTCGACAATAGACAAACTGAAGTTGAAAAGAAGATGAGGCGAGTTGTTTCATCAAGTGACCTTAGAGGCAATAAGTTTATCGCCTCTAAGGATTTAGGTAGCAATAAGCCGATTAATTAACGACTCTATGACCGCGGTTACGTAAACAAGTGCGGAAAGCTCTTTTGAAGGCTTCCTCGGCTTCGAACCCTTGTTTAGCACCGCCGCCGAAACCGCCGGCCGCAGCGCCGATTGCAGCCCCTGTTCCGGGGCTGCCTGTAAAGGCGCCGACAACAGCGCCGCCCGCCGCACCGATAGCGGCACCGACGCCGGTGCCGATCGCCGTTTCTTTAACAGTCCCACCTGCTGCCTGACGAGCCAATTGTTCGCATTCGTACAGGTCTTGATTCAAGCGGTAGGCATTGGGGCTATCGTAAGTATCGACCGTGGGTGTCCAGCCGGTTTGAGTTGCACAAGCGGATAGCAGCAATCCGCAGATCATGGTGATTCCAAGTGTCGATTTTTTCATAAGCGTACCTCTTTAGTAGAGTTTATAGTCGGAGCAAAAAATAAAACTTTTTATATGAATAAAGGATGAATTATCCCTTTCGCACTTCAAATTTCGGCAGTTCCGGAGGAGGCCTCGAGGTGCTCGGTAAAGGCTTTGCCAGCATGAAGCTGGCGTAGAGACTACTTGGACGTATTTACCCAGCACCTAAATTATCTATGTAATCAATCATGGCCAATAGGCTATGGAATTTAGGTGCTGGGTTTACGGCGTCCTTTGGCAGGCACCCCGAGGCCGAATTTTCATCTACGATGAGTATATATCGATTAAAGTTCCCTTAAAACGGATACCGGGGGTTTATCGACTACATGCCTAACTCCCCAGAAACCAGCGAGTCCGATAAAAAAACCGCTAAGCGTAGGCATGACCAACCATAGCAGAAAATTGGGTTGGTAATTTAAATGCAGCACTTCGGTATATAACGCGAAAAGCACGATTTCGGACAGACCGATCGCCAAAATGCCCGCACTAAAACCCAATAGTGCAAATTCGATTACATGTGTCTTCCTTAAAAATTGCCGATGTGCACCTAGCGTTCGCATCAGCGCACCTTCATGAATGCGTTGGTCCAACCCGGCTTGAACCGCCGCAAACAGCACGGTAAATCCGGCCAACAACGCGAAATATAACAAATAATTGATCGCCTGCGTCAACTGCGCCAAGATCGTTTGAAACTGCTTGAGAATTAAATCGACTTCCAAAACCGTCACGCTCGGATAGCGCTTGACCAATTCATTCAAGAAATGTTTTTGATCTTCCGGTAAATAAAAACTGGTCATTGAGGTGCTGGCAAATCCGTCCAAGGTCCCGGGCGAAAAAATCATGTAAAAATTAGGCTTCATCGTATCCCACTTAACGCTGCGAATACTGATGACTTCCGCTTGCAATTGTTCGCTGCCGATCGTAAAAGTCAGCTTGTCGCCGAGCTCCACGCCTAGACTCGAAGCCAACTTTTGTTCGATCGACACCAATCCCGGTCGTTCATCCGCCCACCACCGGCCGGATAGAATCTTGTTTTCATCGGGCACCTGCTCCGACCAGGTTAGGCTCAAGTCCCGATGCGTAGCTTGTTCGCCTTGGGAATCCTTACTGACGATTTTCTGCACCGGAATGCCGTTGATTCGGACGAGTCGTCCACGCACGATCGGATAAAAGCGGCTGCCGGTAAGGCCTTGATCATCCAAATCCTGCTGAAAACCGGCCTGTTGTTCGGGAAAAATATTCAACACAAAATGATTCGGCGCCTGTTCCGGTAACTGACGTTGCCAGTCGGTCAATAAATCGTTTCTGACCGTAAAGCTCAAGGTCATCGCCACCAGCGTGATGCTAAAGGCCAAAATCTGACTCACCGATGCCTGCCGGTTACGAATCAAACCTTGCACACCGAAACGCCAAGTTAGCGGCAAACCGGGCAACAACTTTTGACAGGCCCAAAGGATTCCGTAAACCGCGCTGCCCAGAACGAGTAACGCAATTAGGCCGACGCCGATGATGATGCCGGTCATTTTAAAATCTTCGGTATAACGCCATATCAAAACCGCGATAATAGCAATCGCTAAACCGTAAATTAGCCAAGCCGCGGACGGTAACGGCTCCAGATCGCGGCGTAACACGCGTAGCGGCGACACCCGTTTGAGTCTCAGCAGCGGCGGCAAAGCAAAACCCAGCAGCACCGCCATACCCGTCGCAAAACCGAAAAATACCGCAAACCAGCTCGGCGAGGCGATCGTATCCGGTAACAAATCATGCAAAAGATGAAACAGCCCGGCCTGCGCAAACCAGCCAAAAAGACAGCCGATGGCACTGGCCAGCATTCCGAGAATAAAAAACTGACTACCGTAAAGCCATAAAATTTCTTTTTGTTTCAAGCCTAAGCATCTTAACACCGCCGTGGCATCGAAATGACGCTCGCTATACCTGCGCGTTGCGGCGGCAATCGCGACACCGGCGATCAAAATCACGACGATGCTGGACAGTCCCAAGTAACGCTCGGCCCGATTAAGCGCATTGCCGACTTCCGGGCGGTCTTGATGAATATCCATGATGCGCTGGGACGGATTCAGCTGCGGCTTGACCCATCGATTGAATGCCATGATGCCTTGCGCTTCGCCGGCGAACTGAAAGAAATAATGCACATGGCTGCCCGGCTGTATTACTCCCGTAGCCGGTAAATCGTCGGCATGCATCATGACCCGCGGGGACAGGCTATAAAAATCGCCGCGCTTGTCCGGCTCGTAAGTCAAGACACGGTTGATCGTCAACACTTTTTCGCCGACCGTCAAAGCATCGCCGATTTGCAAATGCAGCGCCGACAGCACGCGTTTTTCAACCCATACCGACCCCGGCTCAGGCCCGGACGCCAATGTTTGCTCATCGCTGAAATCGGCGCCGGTGACCTTTAAAAAACCGCGTAATGGATAACGGGGACTGACCGCCTTCACCCCGGCCAACAACAGTTCGTCGTTTTCAATCAAAACGCTCGAAAACTCAGCGGTTTCCGAACGAGTCAAAGCCAATTCGCCGGCTTTTTCCAACCATGCGCCGGGAATACGTTCCGGACTCGTAATTACCAAATCGGCCGCGAGAAAATCGGCGGCCTGTAAGGTCATCGTCCGATGCAGGCGATCGGCAAACAGCGTAATTGCAGTCGAACTAGTCACGGCAATAATCAATGCGGCAATCAGAATCGTGAGTTCGCCGGAACGGCTATCGCGAAACAACAAGCGTAGCGCCAGATTAAAACGCGTCATACCAATCTCCCGGCATCGAGTTTAATGCTGCGCCGGCAGCGTTCGGCCAAATGGTTGTCATGCGTGACCAATATTAGCGTGGTGCTGTTTTCGCGGTTCAATTCGAATAATAAATCGATGATTTGTTCGCCGGTTTTACTGTCCAAATTACCGGTCGGCTCGTCGGCGAATAAAATAGCCGGCCGCGTCACGAAAGCGCGAGCCAACGCCACGCGCTGTTGTTCGCCGCCTGAAAGCTGCCTTGACGTATGATTGAGTCGATGGCTTAACCCCACCCTGCCGAGCAAATCGGCGGCCAAGGCGCGCGCATTTTTGTTGCCGCCCAACTCCAATGGCAACATCACATTTTCGACAGCGGTTAAACCCGGCAACAATTGAAACGACTGAAACACAAAGCCGATCAGCTCGTTACGTACCGCAGCCCGCCCGTCTTCGTCCATCGCCGTCAAATCGCGATCGTCAATCGTCACGGAACCGCTTGTCGGTGTATCGAGCCCAGCCAACAAACTCAATAAAGTCGATTTGCCGGAACCGGACTCGCCGACCACCGCGAGACTCTCTCCCGGTTTGATTTGTAAATCGACCGATGCCAAGATATGCAAAGTACCGTCCGAAGTTTGCACGGTTTTACCGAGATTTTCGGTGACGATAATATTTTTTAACGTTCTTTCAGTATGAGTCTGTGTCATGTCCAAATTTTTGCTTGCAGTAATGATGGCGTTAGTTTCAGCGGCCGCGCCGGCTAAAACGATTGTCGTATTAGGCGATAGTATCAGCGCCGGTTACGGAATAGAAGCGGGGAAAGGCTGGGTCGATTTACTTCAGAAAAAGCTGGAGGCCGAAAAGTTCCCGCACCGAGTCGTTAATGAAAGCATCAGTGGCGATACCAGTGCCGGCGGATTGGCGCGTATCGACAGTGCGTTGGCGCGGCATGAACCGGAGTGGGTACTGCTAGAACTGGGCGGCAACGACGGTTTAAGAGGACTGACACCTAAACAAATGCACGAAAACTTGAGCGAAATAGTCGAGCGCTCGCAACAAGCCGATGCGCAAGTTTTGTTGCTGGGCATGCGCATGCCGCCGAATCTCGGTAAACGCTATATCGAAATGTTTTATCAGGTTTATCCGGAATTGGCCAAGGAACACGACCTGACTTTCGTGCCTTTCATTCTCGAAGGCGTGGCCTTGAATCCGGAATTGATGCAACGCGATAGAATACATCCGAATGCCAACGCGCAGCCGATTATCGCCGAAAAAGTATGGGAATATTTAGGTCCGCTGCTAAAATGACAAGCCTTATTTCGGGTTTTTACCCGGCCGATTTATTCTAAAAAATATAATAACGAGATCATCGATGAATGCCCTAACTCTGGAAAAAGCCAATCAAATCATTCATGTCGCATTAACCAATGCCCGCCAACTCAACCTGGAACCGCTGACGATCGTCGTGTTGGACGGAGCCGGCCATCTCAAAGCGATGCAACGCGAAGACGGCGCCACGATGATTCGAGAACAAGTTGCCATTGCCAAAGCCTGGGGTGCGGTAAACATGGGCATGTCGTCGCGAAGTCTTGCCACCGTTGCCGAACAACGCCCCGACTTCATGAACGCGCTGATCGGCTTAGCGGGAGGTAAGGTCATGCCCGTGCCGGGCGGCGTATTGATTCGTAATGCCGACCATAAAATTCTCGGCGCGGTCGGGATCTCCGGCGACGTCTCCGATCAAGACGAGCGTTGCGCGATCGCCGGAATCCACGCGGCCGGTTTATTTTGCTAAGGGTTACCTACTCCCTTTTGATCGAAAAACCGTCTAAGAATAAAAGGTATGGGATGTGTCTATCGAGGACCGCCGTTCACCCAGCACCTAAATTCTATAGTCCATTGGTTATGGTTAACTATCTTGGTTAATTTAGTTGCTGGGTGAATACGTCCATGTAGGCTCTATGCCAGTCCCTTACCTAGCGTTAGGTGAGGGACCGATCACCCCCGGCGCCTCCTTAAGCACTGCCGAAATTTGAAGTGTGAAAGGAATAAAAAGCGGGAACACAGAAATTAGCTAAAATGGCTTTTTTCGCCAGCCTAGCGCTAACCCTCATCGCCACATGAACTCATAATAGTTATGCTCTCTTTGCATTTTTTCATTTTCTGAAGGAAAAAATAACGAATTACAGGGTTTTTCGCCATAAAGACCCCGCGGAAACAACAGCATGAACAAATCTAAACGTTTCAACTTAGTCCGCTTGCTGATCATCCCGATATTTTTATTTGTTTCATGCGCTGCGGCCATTGAAAAACCGGACATCATGCAGGCCAAAGTTTTCGATCCGTCGATCGATGTCTCTGAATATTGGGTTAGCGAAAAGCTTGATGGGATCCGGGCGCGTTGGAACGGAAAACAACTGATTTCTAAAAACGGCCACCTGCTCCATGCACCCGCTTGGTTCATCGAAGACTTTCCCGATGTAACGCTGGATGGCGAATTATGGTTGGCGAGAGGTCAATATCAGCAGACCGTTTCCATCGTTAGTCGCAAGGCCCCTCATTCCGGTTGGAAGAAAATCAAGCTGATGGTCTTCGACCTGCCTGACAACCCGAAACCCTTTTCAGAACGGGTCGCCGCAATGCGGCACATGGCACAACAACGGTATACACCGTATCTGAATTTCATCAAGCAATTTCGGGTCGCATCCTCCGACGAATTAAAGCAAAGACTGGATCAAATCGTGGGCGAAGGCGGCGAAGGTCTGATGCTGCATCATCAAGATAGTCTTTATCAACATGGACGCAGCAATCGGTTGCTTAAATTAAAACCTTACGACGATGGGGAAGCGGTCGTGATCGGTTATCGTTCCGGCAAAGGACAATTTGCCGGCAAGATGGGCTCTCTTAAAGTCCGAACCGAAAACGGGAAGGAATTTTACATCGGCACCGGATTCAGCCAGCGGGAAAGAGAAGACCCGCCGACTCTGGGCAGCCTTATTAACTTTCGTCATCAAGGCTACACCGATAAGGGCTTACCTCGTTTTGCTGTGTTCATCAGAATACGCGATGAGCCTTGAGCCTCTGTCAGCCTGCTACCTTCGCGCCGATAGCATATAGGCGCCAAATTTAACAAACGCGTCAGTCCGGCATGGATTTTCGAAATCTAAATACCAGGGATAGCAATGCTTAGGATTCGGTCATAAATAACTTCCCTATTTTTGGAGGGTTCGGTTGCTCGATTGGCAGGTGTCGGCGGCAGGGCAGATTTTTGCTCCTGCAAAATCTGCATTCATGCCATCCTTGGCAATCAGTCGCCGACGTCAAGCCTACATGGACGTATTCACAGCGTCCTGCCAGGCGAGTTACCGAACCCTCGACAAAGCTCATAACTCGAGGAAGTTATTTTTCGCGAAATCCTTAGCGTCATATCCCTACGTCCGGGATATCGTCAATTCATGCCATTAGGATAAACAATGATGCAAATGCACTATAGAATGACCGTTCAGTTGGCGCTTATACCATCCCCGATAAACCGCTTGAAAAATACCATCATAACCCTGCATTTTTTAATAAATCCGCCATTCTGTTCAACCCGTCGATGCCTTGTATGTCGGTTGCCTGTAATGGAATCGGATATCTCGGTAGTTCGTTAAAGTCTTGATCTATTTGCTGCAAGTGTCTTTTTTCTTGCCGACGGCGTTGCGCTAAAAAATCGCTGCCGGCTTCTTCCGGCAATATGCGGTTGACGACCAAACCGGCTAGAGGCAGCCTTTCCTGTTGCAAGGCTTTTACCGCGCGGGCGGTTTCGAGAATCGGCAGTTTTTCAGGCGTTAAGACAAACAGCAAGGCCGTTTGCTCGCTGTCTTGAAACAGTTCGCGGGTTCGCTGTAGCAAGCGTTGCCGGGTCAGCAACGTTTCAGCGATAGCTTTGGTGCGTGCGTCCATACCTGCCGTGGCATGCTCATTTGGATCGGACAGCGGATTATCGATGTCGCGCCCGGCTTTAGGCGTTAAGTGCTCGAGAACTTCAGCCAATTTTTCCGATCGTTGATTGGCGTTTAGCAAGCCCTGAGTCCAAGCGGCGATGGCTTCGGGCAGACTCAATAAACGCAAGGTATGGCCGGTCGGTGCCGTATCGAAAATGGTCAGATCGTAGTCCTTGAGTCCCAGTGTTAGGGTATTGGCAATGCGTTCGAGCATCGCGGCTTCTTGCGCGCCCGGCGATTGACGGGTCAAGCGCATCTGTTTTTCGATCGCACCATACATTTCCGGTCGGGTAAACCGCTTCAGTTGGGTGCTCACCCGCTCCAGATGTTGTTCCACTTCGCGGTCGGGGTCTAATTCCAAGCCGTCTATATTGGCCGCCAGCCGGGTGATGTTGTCGCCGATCCGGCAGCCGAATGCATCGGCCAGGCTATGCGCCGGGTCGGTCGAAACCAGCAGCACTTTTTTTCCGCGCCGACCGGCGAGTAAGGCAAGCGCCGAGGACACCGTGGTTTTTCCGACACCGCCCTTGCCGCCGACCAACAGAATCCGATTTTCGGTTATCAAACTCATCGCATCAACAGCATTTGATATGGTCCAGCGGCGAGTGCTCCATGCCCATGCGCCGATGCCAGTCGTGAAAACGTTCGAGTAGGATGGGCTGTAATTCCAATGTGTAATAACTGACGGGATTGGGCACTCCCATCATTTCACTGAACACCAACAACATGAAGAGATCGTCCTGCTCGCGGCGGGCGCGGGCGATAGCCGCTCGATAGGGGGCGTTATAGAACGCTTCGGCGTAATGATCGGCCCGGTCGAATAAGGCCTTTAGTTCGTTCAATTTCATGTATTGACGGCCTCCGCTTTATTGGCTTTGATTTGTTTACCGAGTACCCAGCTCGATTCCAGAGAAATCAGGATGGCGGCGATCAATACTACGATGTCGAGCGACAGCAGGAACCAGTCTTGTTGGTCGAAAAAACTTTTCAGTTGGATTAGCAGGCCCAGCGTGGTCATGATCAGTAAAAATAGCAACGGTGCCAGGGTATACCACATCGGTCGGCCGCGTTTTACCAGCATCACCGTAATCACCAATAGCGTGAATCCGGCCAGCAATTGATTGGTCGTGCCGAACAACGGCCATATCAATAGTCCGCCGGAACCGTCGCCGCCGACGCCGAAGGCCAATAGCAAACACGAACCGACCGCCAATAGAGTCGCCTGAAGCGGTTTTTGCAGCCAACCGATCCGGTAAATAACCCCCCATTCCTGAAAAATATAGCGCTGTAACCGCAAGCTGGTATCCATCGTGGTACCGGCAAACAATACGACCATCACAGTCAGTAGCGTTTCCGCCAAAACGTTATCCAGCCCAAGACCTTGCTGCAGGATATTCCCGCCGCCTTGGATGAATGCGCCGACGCCGCCTTGCCCGAAGCTGTGATAGATTGCCTGCCAGTCGCCCAAGGTAGCGAATCCCGCAGTTGTCGCAATGATGGCCGACAATGCCAATAAACCTTCGCCAACCGCGCCGAAATAACCGACAAAACGTAAATCCGGCTCTTTATCCAACTGCTTGGAAGTCGTACCGCTCGACACCAAGCCATGAAAACCGGAGATGGCGCCGCAGGCAATGGTCACGAATAAAATCGGAATGATCGACGGCGTGCCTTCCGGCAAATGGGTATTGAAGGGAGGGGCGACAATCTCCGGGCCTGCAGCCAATACCGCGCCGTAAAACAAAATCAGTCCGATGAACAATTGAATGCCGTTGATGTAATCTCTCGGTTGCAATAACACCCACACCGGCAATAACGAAGCGATTGCCGCGTAAGCGAACAAAATGATGATCCAGCTTTGGTTGTCGTTTAAACCGGCCACTTGCTCGGGCAATGAAACCGGCAGCTTGGCGCCTACATAAATCATCGCATACAATGCAATGACGCCTAATAAGGTAACGCTCATCAAGCCGATAGAACGGCGGTAAATCAGTTGGCCGATGATCAACGCCACAACGATAGCCCCCCACACCGGTATCGTCGCGCTGGGAAAACCAATCAACTGGCGGGCAATGACGACCGCGAATACGGCATTCACCATCAGCAGCAACAGAAAGATCACGATCATGAAACAGCTGCGGGCGCGTTTGCCGATGATATCGCCGGTCAACGAACCGATCGATTTGGCTTGATTGCGGTTACTGGCCCAGATGCCGCCGGCATCATGCACGCCGGCAAAGAAGATGGTGCCTAACACCACCCAAATGAAAGCCGGCACCCAGCCCCAGATCACGGCGATGGCGGGACCGATAATCGGCGCGGCACCGGCGACGGAGGTAAAATGATGCCCCCATAGTACATATTTGTTGGTCGGTACATAATCGATACCGTCGTTCAATTCATGAGCCGGGGTCAGAAACTTGGGATCGACTTTAAAGATTTTTTCGCAGATAAATTTTGCGTAGACAAAATAACCCAGCGCCATGGCAGCCAAGCCTATTAACATCAGAAAAATTGCATTCATTCAGCCGACTCTTGAGAGAAAAAGTGCCCTAGATTATCAAAATCCGGCCGATTATACCCCTCGTAGATCAAATTAAGCCCCGAGCATTACTGAAATTTGACGTGCGAAAGGTATAACAAAAATGGCGGCTTGTTTGAGTAGACGGGATGATGAACATCAATATAAGTTGCCGATTACAGTGAAAGTTCGCAGATTGGGACTCTTTATCTAATTTTTCGATACGCAAAAGCTCAGCAATGAAATGACCGGTTCCGAACAGGGTTCGCTCGACCAACAGGTGTCGGCGGCAGGGCAGATTTTTGCTCCTGCAAAACCTGCATTCAACCAACAGCTAAAAAGGGGTTAAAAAGGGGTCAGGTTCTGATGTATCCCCACAAAACGTTCGTTCCCATGCTCTGCGTGGGAATGCCGCTTTAGACGCTCTGCGTCGACTGCCGCGGGCAATTGGATTAAGAAACTGTAGAGAATGTCTGGTTGATCTTGTCGGGATTATCGACCTCTGGGG
>Ga0180009_10000279_pt1 | contig 73470 bp, 80 predicted proteins | sample OS_PC_MetaG_FD_123537 | JGI IMG/M metagenome (GOLD analysis project Ga0180009, IMG submission 123537) | Groundwater microbial communities from the Aspo Hard Rock Laboratory (HRL) deep subsurface site, Sweden - OS_PC_MetaG | ecosystem: Environmental > Aquatic > Deep subsurface > Groundwater... | reverse complement strand
CCGGCCCATCTCGACGGTTTGACCAAGCAGGTGGAAATCTCGCTGTATCGCATCACGCAGGAGGCCATGACTAATCTGGCCAAGCACGCGCACGCCAGGAACGTCAAAATCGAGGTCGCGCTGCCGTCTGACCAGGTCACGCTCACGATTTCCGATGACGGCATCGGCTTCGATCCGAACCTGCTGCCGCAATACAGTGGTCGCGTGGGCTGGGGCATGCTCACCATGCGCGAGCGGGCGGTGGCATTGGGCGGAACACTGGCGATCGACTCCGAGCCTGGGGTGGGCACGCGTGTGACGGTAACACTCACGAGGAAGCCATGAGCATCAATGTCCTGATCGTAGACGATCATGTTGTGATGGCGGAGGGTCTGCGTTACCTGATCGACGCGCAGAGCGATCTTGCCGTGGTGGGCTGCGTGAATGATGGCCGCGAGGCATTACGCGAGGTCGTTGAACGGGTGCCGGATGTGGTGGTCATGGATATTGCGATGCCCGAGCTCAACGGAATCGAGGCGACTCACCTGATCCATGAGCGATCGCCCGACACGCAGATCGTGATGCTCTCGATGCATTCGAACCGTGAATACGTCCTGCGAGCCCTGCAGGCGGGCGCACGTGGCTACGTGTTGAAGAAAAATGCCGCCGCAGAAGTGCTGACGGCAATCCGTTCGGTGTATTCAGGTCGGCGCTATCTGAGCAGCCAAATCACCGAAAGTGTGATCGAGGACTATCTCCGCAGCAGCAGAGATGACCCGCTCGATGCGCTCAGTTCCCGCGAGCGTCAGGTACTGCAGCTGCTGGTCGAGGGCAAATCAACCGTACTGATTGCAGAATCGCTATCGCTCTCTCCGAAGACCGTCGAAACCTATCGCGCACGCGTCATGCAAAAACTCGATATCGGCGATATGCCCGGTCTGGTGAAATTCGCGATTCAGCACGGTTTGACGACGATCGAATAAGCTGAGTTCGGGCGGTTTGCTCTCACCAAAGCTGTAGGGATTTTCCTGGGGTATTTGTCGGATTTCCCTGATTTCCCCCTTTGCTTTCGCTCGCTACTGTGCTTGGAGTCCATCATGGGCTGCCTGGGTTCACGGCGCTGACTGGCGCCAGGGATGTTCGGGTTCGCGGAAGGAGCGGAATGTCCGATCACAGTCTATCGATTCGCCATATCAGGCTCGGCCTCATGAGCCTGGTAATCCTGATACCCGGTCTGGGGCAAGCTGCCGCCGCAACGGCCCCGAATCTGGCCGACCTGTCGCTTGAGGAACTCGTCAATATCGAGGTCACGTCGGTATCGAAACGTGCCGAGCGGCTGACCGATGCGGCCGCCTCCATTTTTGTCATCACTCACGACGACATCCACCGTTCCGGTGCCCGTTCCCTGTCCGAGGCCTTGCGCCTGGCCCCCAACCTGCAAGTGGCGCGCGTCAGCGCGAGTGCATATGCAATCAGCGCACGCGGTTTCAACAGCAGCGCGCGAAACAAGCTGCTGGTTCTGATCGATGGACGATCGGTCTATTCACCGCTGTTTTCCGGGGTGTTCTGGGATGTGCAGGATGTGATGCTCGAGGATATCGAACGTATCGAGGTCATCAGCGGGCCGGGGGGGACCTTGTGGGGCACCAACGCAGTCAACGGCGTCATCAATATCATCACCCGGTCCGCGACAAACACGCAGGGCGAAGTGCTGGAAGCCGGCGCGGGCAATCGCGAGTACGAGGGCGCGGTGCGCCATGGCGGAACCTTCGGCGCCAACGGTCATTACCGCGTCTACGGCAAATATTTCGACATCGATCATACGGAGACGACAACAGGCAATCCGCGCGACGATGCCTGGCACAAGGGCCAGATCGGATTTCGTACCGACTGGGATGACGGGCGCGATCAGTTCTCGGTTCAGGGCAATGCCTACCGCGGCTCGGAAGGCCAGCCCGCGCCGGGGACCATTTCGACGGGCGTGCCTTTCACGCTCGGCACCATCAAGGTTTCAGGGGCAAACCTGACGGCGCGCTGGGATCATCGGCTGGACGGCGGCTCCCAACTCATGCTGCAGGCCTATTACGACCGGACCGAACGCGACGTGCCACCCACCTTTTCGGAGCTGCTCGACATCGTCGATCTGCAGTTCCAGCATTCCTTGCAACCGATAGGCATGCACAGTCTGGCCTGGGGCGCAGGCTATCGCTACAGCCAGGATCGGGTGACCAATAGCCAATACGTTGCCTTTCTCCCTGCCCGGGAAAACCAGGCCTGGGCGAACGTGTTTGCGCAAGATGAAATCAGCCTGCGCGATGACCTGCGCCTGACGCTGGGCGCCCGGTTCGAGCGCAACGACTACACCGGCATGGAATTCCTGCCCAGTGTCCGGCTGGCCTGGAAGCCCGCTCCCGCTCACCTGCTGTGGACGGCGGCCTCGCGCGCGGTGCGTGCGCCCTCGCGGCTCGACCACGACACCTTCGTGCCGGGCGTCCCCCCCTACCTCCTGGCCGGCGGACCCGATGTGCGTTCCGAGATCGCAACCGTCTACGAAATCGGCTATCGCGCTCAGTTCGCGCCGCAGGTTTCGTATTCGGTGACGGCATTCCACGCCAGCTACGACCATTTGCGCAGCCAGGAAATCGACTCCAGCGGGACCTTTCTGTTTTATGGCAACGAGATGGAGGGCACCACGCACGGCGTCGAGATGTGGGGTACCTACCAGGCAATGCGCACCTGGCGGCTGAGCGCCGGCCTGACGCTCCTGGACATGGACCTGCGGCGCAAGCCCGGCAGCACGGACCCGTTTGGCCCGAGTGTGTTGGGCAACGATCCCGCTTATCAATGGAATCTGCGCTCGTCCTGGGATCTGACGCCGACACACGCGCTCGACATCCTGGTCCGCCGCATCGGTGAGCTACCCAACCCGCACACGCCCGCGTATACCGCGGTGGACGCACGGCTGGGCTGGCAAGCGACCCGCAACACGGAGCTTGCCCTGTCGCTGCAAAACCTGTTTGACGAGGCCCATACCGAGTACACGCAATCGGGGATCCAAGGGGAATTCGGACGCAGTGTGTTTTTGCAGCTGACTTGGCGGCAGTGAGAGAAATGGACAAGCGTCTTGGCTACCCGCAGGCATGCTTGATCCAGAAGAATTACCTCCGCCGTCGCACTCTCCTTGTGAGCGTGACCCTGTTCCTGCTCTTCGTGTGGCTCATGGCATTCCCCGCCTACGGGGCAGACGATGGCACTGATATCGAGCAGCGCGTCAAGGCCGCTTTCCTCTACAAGTTCGCCAGCTATGTGGACTGGCCGGTAATCGCATTCCCCAAAGCGGATACCCCGATCACGATTGCCGTCACGGGATCCGGGACGATTGCCGCGGAGCTCGTCCAGTTGGTGTCCGGCCGCAAGGCGCAGGGACGTTCCATCACGGTCAAACGGATCGCGCCCGGCGAGCCGCTTGGCGACGTGCACATCCTGTTCGTCGGACGAAGCGAATCAGGGCGGCTCGCGCAGTGGGTTCAGGAAGCCCAGACGCACGCTACTCTGGTGGTGACCGATATGCCGGGTGCTCTGGGGCAGGGCAGCGCAATCAACTTCGTTCTGGCCGACCGCCGCGTGCGCTTCGAAATTTCACTCGACGCTGCCGAAAAAAGCAGTCTCAAGCTGAGTTCGCGGTTGCTTGCTGTGGCCCAGCGTGTTGTTCATACGGGAGCGCCATGATGATGCGTGCGATCATGAATTCGGTGCGATACAAGGTGATTCTGGTGGTGCTCGCCACTAATTTTGCCGCACTGTCCGTGGCCGGCATCGCGCTCGTCATCTTTGAACTCCGCAATTACAAGGACATCTGGGTTACCGACCTGGCCGCTCAGAGCACGATTCTGGGGCGGGCGAGCGCACCGGCCCTGGAGTTCGACGACCCCAAATCTGCCCATGCGTATCTGGCGCTGCTCGAGACCCGGCCGCGAATCACGGCCGCAGCCATCTATAACGCCAAGGGCAAGCTGTTTGCCAGCTATGCGCGGGATGGCGTGCATGCCGCCGCCCTGCCTGCGCTCCCCGAGGCCGATGGCAACCGGATCGACGGAAGCGAGATCACGCTGTTCACCCGAATCGTCGAAAACAACGAAATTCTCGGCACGGTCTACATGCGCGCGCAGTATCAGCTGTATGAGCGGCTGACGAGATATCTCGGCATTCTCGCTGCCGTCATGACTTTCAGTTTGCTGGTGGCATTCCTCATCGTGATGTGGTTGCAGGCAAGGGTGACCGGACCCATTCTTGCCGTGACCGACGCGGCGCGTCAGGTCATCACCAAACGTGACTATTCGCAACGGGTGCGCAAGACGACCGACGACGAGATCGGCTATCTGGTGGATGCGTTCAACGACATGTTGGCCGAGATAGGTCGCAGGACGGAAGCCGCGGCGGCGTCGAATCGCAAGCTCGAGCACGAAATCACGGAGCGCACGCGTGCCGAGGGTGAAATCCGCACCCTGAATCTCGAGCTCGAACAGCGCGTATCCGATCGCACCGCGCAACTGGAAAGCGCCAACAAGGAGCTGGAGGCATTCAGCTATTCGGTGTCGCACGATTTGCGTGCACCCCTGCGCGCTATTACCGGCTTCTCGACCATGCTGATCGAGGATCACGGCAAGCAGCTCGACCAGGAGGCTCAGCGGAAGCTGGGTGTCATTCTCAGCGAGACCGGACGCATGGGCGCGCTTATCGACGACCTGCTCGCATTTTCCCGTCTGGGCCGGAAAGTCATGCAGGTCACCGAGCTGGATATGACGGCGCTGGCCCGAAGCAGCTTTGAAGACCTGATCCAGCAACACGGCGCATCGGTCGATTTCCATCTTGGCTCCCTGCCACCAGGCAAAGGCGATCGCATCCTGATTGGGCAGGTCTGGGCCAATTTGCTGTCCAACGCGCTCAAGTTCAGCTCGAATCGCGAGCTGCCGAGGATCGAGGTGAATGCGATCAGCGACGACAAGGAGTACATCTATTTCGTGCGGGACAACGGCGCGGGATTCGACCCCCGTTATCAGTCGAAGCTGTTCGAGGTCTTCCAGCGTCTGCACGATTCCAGTGAGTTTCCGGGAACGGGCGTCGGTCTGGCCCTGGTGCATCGAATTGTCAACCGTCATGGCGGCCGCGTATGGGCCGAAAGCAAACCTGATGCAGGCGCGACTTTTTATTTCACCTTACCGAAGGAGCACAGCGATGGACACGTTTGAACAGGTGAATATTCTTTTGGTCGAAGACAGTCCTCTGGATGCGGAACTTACTATCCGCGCGCTCAAGGACGGCAAGCTCGCCAACACGGTTGATTGGGTGAAGGACGGGCAGCAGGCTTTGGACTATCTGTTCCACGAGGGCGGCTATGCCAGGCGCGCTGGAAACATGCCGCAACTGGTTTTGCTGGATTTGAAAATGCCGCGCGTAAGCGGCATCGAGGTGCTGAGGATCATCAAGGTCGATCCCCGCACCCGGAAGATTCCAGTGGTCATCATGACCTCTTCTCAGGAGGAGCGCGATATCGCTGAAAGCTACGATCTCGGTGTCAACAGCTACGTCGTCAAGCCGGTCGATTTCACCGCCATGACCAACCTTGCCAGGCAGGCGGGTTATTACTGGCTGGCAATCAACCAACCACCTGTAACGTGATTCTGCATGTGATGACCCGAATCGAATGAGGTGTGCCGGTGGACATTCGCTTCGCGGAGGACAGAAATGAACGGAAAAGCATTGCGTATCCTGAACGTGGAAGACTCGGAACTCGATGCCGAGTTGTGCTGGCGCGAACTCGATCGTGCAGGACTGAAATTTATCAAGGAACGGGTATGGTCGCGCGAGACATATGAGCAGGCCCTGCATGACTTTGCGCCCGACCTGATCCTCTGCGATTTCAGTTTGCCCGGCGCTTTTGATGGGCTCACGGCGCTTTCCATCCTGAAAGAGAAGTCGATGGATATTCCCTTCATCTTCGTGTCGGGAACCATCGGTGAGGATCGTGCGGTCGATGCCTTGAAAAGAGGCGCGACCGACTATGTACTCAAGGACCACTTGAACCGGCTGGTGCCCGTAGTCAAGCGGGCGTTGCAGGAGGCTATGAAGCGGGTGGTGCTGCAACATGCCCGGGCAGCATTGCGCGAGAGCGAGGAACGCTTTCGCCAGCTGGCGGAAAACATTCGCGACGTCTTCTTTCTGATTGATGTGAGTGAGCAACGCGTGCTTTACGTCAGCCCTGCCTACGAGGAAATATGGAACGAAAGCTGCGCCACCTTGTACGAAAACATCAATGCCTGGCGCGACGCCATTCATCCTGAAGACAAGGAAAAAACCGCCCGATCCTACGAGGAAAGAGTCCTGTCTGGTCTGGATTATGAGTATCGAATCGTGCGGCAGGATGGGACCTTTCGATGGATTAGCGACCGCGTGTTTCCGATATGGGACGAATCTGGACGACTGCAACGCATCGCAGGTGTCGCTTCCGACATCACCCTGCGCAAACGGGCTGAAGAAAGAATCGAGCGCCTCAACCGTATCTACGCCGTGTTGAGTGGCATCAACACCCTGATCGTGCGCGCCAAAAGTCGCGACGGATTGTTGAATGAGGCATGTCGGATCGCAATCGATCCGGGACGTTTTCGCATCGCCTGGGTCGGCCTTGTCGATCGCGACGAAGGCATGGTGAAGCCCGTCGCATCGGCCGGGGAGGTGCGCGACTTCTTCGATGCCATGCCACAGACAGCACTGCAGATTGGGCGGAGAGGGGAACTGGTCGAACAGGCAGTGCTCAGCGGCAAGCCAGTCATTTCGAACGACGTCAAGAAGGATCCTCGCTTGCAGACACAGCTCCGTAGCCTGGAGGAACGCAGAATCGGCTCGCTGGCCTTCGTCCCCCTCCTGCTTGATGGCGAGGCAGCTGGTGTGCTTGCGCTGTATGCGGCAGATGCAGGGGTTTTCGACGATGAGGAGATACGGCTGCTCACGGAACTGGCCGGCGACATTGCATTCGCGCTCGACTATCTCGCTAAAGGCGAGAAACTCAATTACCTCGCCTTTTATGATGCCCTGACCGGACTGCCTAATCGGGCACTGCTTGCCGATCGCCTGAGCCAGCAGCTGGTTAATGCCGAGCAGAATGGAACGAAGGTTGCGCTCGTGATTGGGGACGTGAAGCGGTTCCGCCTGATCAATGAGTCGTTCGGGCGTCAGAATGGCGATATGCTTCTGCGCGAGATTGCCGAGCGTGCCAGGCTAAGCTGGCCCAATCCGGATAGTCTGGCGCACATCAACGCAGACAGTTTTGCCGGCACGCTGGTCGAAATCAGGGACGAGGCCGCGGCAGTGCACGCACTGGAGCGGGCATTCCAAGTCGTGACAGGCGCCCCCTACACCATCGGTGAAAAGGAGCTGGCTATTTCGATGTCGGCTGGAATCGCAGTATTCCCTGTAGACGGAAACACCGCAGAAACCCTGTTCAAAAATGCCGAGGCGGCGCTGAAAAAAGGGAAGCTGTCCGGGGAGCGCTATACGTTCTATCAACCCTCGATGAACGAGCGGGTCGCCGAGACCCTTTTGCTCGAAAACAAGATGCGCCGGGCGATCGACAACAACGAGTTTACCCTCTACTACCAGCCCAAGCTGAATCTGGGCACGGGCAAGATCAGCGGGCTCGAGGCGTTGATTCGTTGGCAGGATCCGGACAACGGCATTGTTTTGCCTGGGGAGTTTATTCCGTTGCTAGAGGAGACCGGGATGATCCTCGAAGTCGGCGCATGGGCCATCCGCCGGGCGCTCGCCGACCAGCGGCAATGGCGCATGCGGGGAGTGCTGGCACCGCGCATCGCAGTCAATGTGTCGGCGATCCAGCTGCGGCAAACGAATTTCGTGGAATCGGTGCGCGAAGCGATTATGGAAACGAACTCGACGCCGCACGGGCTGGACCTGGAAATTACGGAAAGCTTGATCATGGAAGACGTCGAGGAAAGCATCAGGAAACTCGAGACGCTGCGCGACATGAACGTCAATATCGCCATCGATGATTTCGGCACCGGTTACTCCTCTCTCAGCTATCTTGCGCGCTTGCCGTTCCAGTTGCTGAAAATCGACCGCTCTTTCATTATCGCGATGACCAGGGATGCCGAAAGCATGGCGTTCGTATCCACCATCATTTCGCTTGCGCATTCGCTCAGGCTGAAGGTCATTGCAGAAGGCGTGGAAACCGAAGAACAGTCGCAATTTCTGAAACTGCTGAAGTGCGACGAGATGCAGGGCTATCTGTTCAGCGAGCCGGTGCCGTTCGAGCAGATCGCCGTGCTGCTGGACAAACATGGATGTGTACAGACCTGACAATTGTCTCGTTTTGATGTGCCTGCTTGTCATACCAGGTAGAGCTGGTAGTCATAAGTTTGAGCCATGCCGCAATACGCATTTTTGGCAACTATGACTTGGCGGTCTAGGGGTATCGGATGGCAGGCTGTGGGCGTGTATTGCTTACCCCCTCAACCGTACCCGGTTCTCCACTGTCAGCACATCGCCTGCCGCATCCACCACTGCATACAGCCTGGGCTTCGGGTTGCCGCCCCAGGTCGCGCTGGGGGTGGGGCTGTCCAGGTACACCACTTGCGCGCCGTCGAACTGCTTTTCGACCTGGCCGTGGGTGAGCAGATGGGTGAGGGCGTCGATGGATATCCCGCGCTGCTTCATGCGGCTGAAGGCGAGGGGGCTGATCTTTCCGAGTTTCATCATGAGGGTTCTCCTGTTTGCCTGCGCGGGCGGGTGGGCATCGCGCTTGGCGTTTTACGGATTCGGTATTTATACTGTATGCGCATACAACTGTACATGCATACAGTATTTAGAGGAAGCCCCATGCTGGAACTGACCCGCCGCCAGGAAGAAATCCTGAACCTGATTCGTGAGTGCATCGAAACCACCGGCCTGCCGCCGACGCGCGTGGAGATTGCGCAGCACTTTGGCTTTAACTCGCCGAACGCGGCCGAGCAGCATCTCAAAGTGCTGGCGAAGAAGGGCGTGCTGGATCTGGTGCCGGGGACGTCGCGCGGCATCCGGTTAAAGGGCGGCGGGGGTCTGCCGGTGGTGGGCCGGGTGGCGGCGGGTAGCCCGATCCTGGCGCAGGAACACATCGAACGGCACGTCCAGGTTGATGCCGCGCTGTTTTCGCCGCGCGCGGACTACCTGCTCAAGGTGCATGGCATGAGCATGAAAGATGCCGGCATTCTGGATGGCGACCTGCTCGCGGTGCATCGCAGCGCCGAGGCCAAGGCGGGGCAGGTGGTGGTGGCGCGCATCGGCGACGAGGTCACGGTCAAGCGCTTCCAGAAGCGCGGCCACACGGTGCAGCTTATGCCGGAAAACCCCGACTTCGAGCCCATCGTGATCGACCTCAAGCGCCAGGAGCTGGTGATCGAAGGCATTGCGGTGGGGGTGATTCGCAGCGGAAAGAGCCTGTAGCGCAGCGCTGAAAAAAGTCAGACTCGATACACAGGCTGTAGTCATAGGCATGTAGAAAGTCATGGCTTTACAGCTTCTTTATGTGGTGCTTTAATCGGTACCAGTTTAAGTACAGGAGACAGTCATGAACGTCGTCCCCGCTCAGGAAATCAAGCGTCGCGGCATTGCCGCCGTGGATGAAGCCCTGACCCAAGGTCCGGTGCACATCATCAAGAACAACCGCCCGCAATATGTGGTGCTGACGGAAGAGCGCTACAGAGAGCTGATCGAGTCCCAGGAAGAAGCTGCTCTGGCCCGCATCAAGGCATCGCTAGAAGACGCCAAGGCCGGCCGGGTCAGCCGCCATGACAGCGTCGAAGCGCTGATGCAGCATCTGGACAACGAACCGGCGGCATGAGTTGGACGCTGACCACCACGGCTTTTTTCGACCGCCGTGTTCGCAAGTTCCTGACCAGGCATCCTGATCTACGGCCCCGCTTCATCGAAACCATGACGCAACTGCGCGCCGATCCATTTGAACCCAGCCTGCGCTTGCACCCCCTGACCGGCAAATTCCAGGGTATGCAGGCCATCAGTCTCACCTACAGTTACCGCCTCACCCTGACCGTGCAAGTCACCGAAAACGAAATCCTTATTCTCGATATCGGCAGCCATGACGAGGTGTATGGGTGACGCTGGCTGGGTCACAATCCCGCATGACATCACGCTTGGCCACAGACAAATGAGCACTCTGAAACCCCTTTCCCTCCGCATTTTTGTCGCTGATGACGACCCGGATGGGCTGCTCAACATTCAGCTTGGAATTGAATAGAGTCGTGACCCGCAACACACACCAGGAACAACATGGCTCGCCGCAACCCAACTCTTTTTGATGGCTTGATCGCAATAGCCAGCAAGCTGCCTTGGTGGGTGGGGATCGTGCTCGCGATGGCTGCGTATTTTGGGCTGCATAGCGTGGCCGTCAGTGAGGCAACGGCTGTTGCGCAGCCTGGAATGATGGGCGGCTTTGTCGGCCAGAGTCTTGGCAATACGCTGGCCACGGTTGGCCAGGTTCTGTTGCCGTTTGTTTTTCTGGTGGGGGCGGCTTTGTCCGCCTATGGGCGATACCAGCGCCGTGCCTTGCATGAACGGGTGACTGGCGGCCCTCACGGAGGTGCACTCAATCAGTTGAGCGGGCAGGAGTTCGAAGCGCTGGTAGGCGAAGCGTTTCGGCGCAAGGGCTACTCGGTGACGGAGACCCGTGGCGGCGCCGATGGCAGGGTGGATCTGGCGTTGAAGAAGGGAGGCGAGCTCTTCCTGGTGCAATGCAAACATTGGCGAGCCACCCGGGTGGGCGTGAACATCGTGCAAAAGCACGCTGGGCTGATGGCAGCCAGAAGTGCTACCGGTGGGTTTGTGCTGACGTCCGGCGTATTTACGGATGAGGCCCGTGCGTTTGCCAAAGGCAAGAACATCGAGTTGATGGATGACAAGGCACTGGATGCACTGACCCGCGGTGTAAGTGTGCCCGTCAAGTTTTTTCGGGATCCGCTTAGCGTCCTGACGATAGGCGCGCCATATTGCCCGGAATGCCAAAGCCGGATGGTGATGCGTAGAGCCAGAGATGGCGCGAATGCGGGCATGAAGTTTTGGCGGTGCTCACGATATCCGGACTGCAAGGGCAAGCGTCCGGCCTGATCTGGCTGCTTGCCCTTTACCCAGGGCATGCATGGGGCACGCATCGTGGCCATTCCTGACAATTGTTTATAAATGACTGAACGACGCCATCCATGACTCGATTCGCCGCCATTGATTTCGAAACCGCGAACAACGCCCGCGATAGCACCTGCGCGGTGGGCGTGGTGATTGTCGAGGGCGGGCGCATTGTCGATCGTTTGCATGCGCTGATTCGCCCGCCGTCGCGCCAGTTTTTGTTTACGCCTATCCATGGCTTGTCGTGGAATGACGTGAAGGACGCGCAGACCTTCGATGCGGTGTGGGCGGGATGGGCGCGCGAGCTGGCGGGGGTGAACTTTCTCGCGGCGCATAACGCGCCTTTCGACAAGGGCGTGCTGGGCGCCTGCTGCGAGACCTATGGGCTGGCGGCACCGACGCTGCCTTTTGTGTGCACGGTGCGGCTGGCGCGGGCGCAGTGGGATGTTCGCCCGACCAGGCTGCCGGATGTGTGCAACTATCTGGGCATCGATCTGCGGCATCACCAGGCGGATTCGGATGCCGAGGCGTGTGCGCGGATTGTGATGGCGGCGCAGGCGGGCGGGTGGCGCCACGAATCCTGACTTTGCCGACTCCAGCCTCTCAACATCACCCGACGAAAGCATCCCATGTTCCAGCCCCTGACCGGCCTGTATGAGCCATCCTCCATTCAGCAGCTCGCGGACGGGCGTTTTCTGGTGGTGGAAGATGAAAAGAGCCACCCCTTCAGCCTGGTGACGATCAGCGCAGCAGGCGACGTGAGCAGCACGCCGCTGTTGCCGCCGGCGGGCGACGATGCGGGCTGGAAGCTGGATGATCTTGAAGCGCTCGCGCTCGACCGGGCAGGCTACGTCTACGCCCTCACCTCGCATTCGCGCGATGCGGAGGGCGACGAGAAAAAGTCCCGCGACAAGCTGGTCCGTTTTCGCGTCGAAGGCGGGCGCATGGTCGAGCCGATGCTGGTTCGCGGCCTGAAGCCCGCTTTGGTGCGGGCAAATCCGGTGCTGGCCGCTGCTGCCGACATCGCTGACGTGAAAAGCAGCGGGGGCTTCAATATCGAGGCCATGGAAATCAGCGCCGACGGGCAGCAATTGCTGGTGGGCTTTCGCAGCCCCTTGCTCAAGCAGCGCGCCATCATCGCCTGCGTTGAGAACCCTGCCGCGATCTTCGAGCGATGCGAGCCAGCCCGCATTGCACGCACCCTGATTACGCTGGATTTGGGCGGCGACGGGATTCGCGGCCTGGCTTATCTGCCCGCTCTCGAGGGCTACCTGGTGATCAGCGGCCCGGTCGCCAGTCAGCAGGTTCACTTCCAGCTTTGGTTCTGGAGCGGTCTGCCGGATGCGCCGGCACGCCGGGTCAGCGTGGCCGGCTTGCCAGGCTTCGAGCACGCCGAAGGCGTGAGCCCCGCCGTGATCGACGGCCGCCAGCGCATCATCATCGTCAGCGATGACGGCAGCAGAAAAGCAGGCCGCGATGCGCACTTTGTGCTGCTCGATGCCGAGCAACTGGTGATTGCGCCCTGACAGGGGGGCGCAGGATTCCCGCTTAAGCAACCAGCTAGACCCCAGCCCCTGTGGGTATTCGCCGGGGCGACGACTTGTTCAGCAGCATTTTCCTTGCCCGGTGTCGACGTGGAGCTAGATTGAAAGCGGTTGCGCGTTTTCTACAAGGGAGAAACGGCCATGAGGATAGGGCGAGTCGTGGGGGTATTGATGATGAGCGTGATGGGAACAGGGCTGGCGCAAGAAACCGGGGCGATCAAGCTGCCGCCGCCCGAAATGTCCGGCGGCATGCCTTTGATGCAGGCGCTGCAGGCGCGGCATTCGGCGCGGGAATTCGCCAGCAAAGCGCTGCCGCCTCACATGCTGTCGAATCTGCTATGGGCGGCAAGCGGGGTGAACCGGCCAGAAACAGGCCAGCGTACCGCGCCTTCTGCCCATGACTGGCGTGAGATCGATGTGTACGTGACCACCCCAGACGGCGCGTATCGCTACGACCCGCCCACGCATACGTTAATCAAAGTGGCGGCGGGCGACATTCGACGGCTGGCAGGCGTGCAGGACTTTGTGGCGACTGCACCGCTGAACCTGGTGTATGTGGCCGACCTCAACCGCATGAGCGAGGCCAGCGCCGAAGACAAGACGTTCTACAGTGCAACTGATGCCGGCTTCGTTGCCCAGAACGTGTATCTGTATTGCGCGTCGGCTGGTTTGGCGGTGGTGGTGCGCGGCTTACTCGATCGCGATGCGTTGGGCGCTGCTCTGGGGCTGGCGAACCATCAGCGCATCATCCTCGCGCAATCGGTGGGTTACCCGGCTGGCAGTGCTAAATAGGGGTGTCGTAAGCAAACTATTCTTGGAACGTATCCCGTCAGGTATGCGCAAACACGCATGCCGGTGCTGGGAACAGGGGAGGAGATCATATGAAAATTCTGTTGATGATGCTGCCGCTGCTGGTTGCGGCGAATGTTGCAATGGGGCAGGGCGTTGGGCCTGAAGCAGCGTCCACACCCGATGGGGCCCAGGTCCTGAACAAGAGCCAGGTTCAACCGAGGGGCGAGGTTCGGGATAGCCATGATCGATATATGGGAAAACAGCGGCAGGGACGCGACATGCGCCGCTGTCTGAATCTGAAGACCAATGAAGCGATCATTCGCTGCGCCGAACCCGGCCGCAAGCCGTAATCTGCATTCGTCCGGCGGCTGACGCCAGGTATGGGTGACAGGCTTGGCGACGCCGCTTTCCCATCTTGCCGTGCCGCTGGCGCTGAGCGTGGCGCTGGGGCCGGATATCGTGCCGCCGGGGCTGATGGCGCTGGCACTGGTTTGCGCAGTGTTGCCCGACATCGATGCGCTAGGTCTGTGGCTGGGCATTCCCTATGCACATCCGTTCGGTCACCGCGGCTTCACCCATTCGTTGCCGTTTGCCGCGGCGCTGGCCGGCGCGGGGACGTTGCTTGCGCCGGCGCTGGGCTCCGATCCGTTGACGGTGTTCGGGGTGCTGCTCGTCAGTGCCGCGTCGCACGGGCTGATCGACGGGATGACCAACGGTGGCCTCGGCATCGCTTTCTTCAGTCCGTTTTCGCACCGGCGCAGCTTTCTGCCGTGGCGGGTGATCGAGGTGTCGCCGCTGCGTCCGTCCGCGCTTTTCTCGCGGCAGGGTTTCGCGGTGCTGCGTTCGGAGATGCGCTGGGTGTGGTGGCCGTGTCTGGCATTGGCGTTGCTGGGGATTGCACTGCGGGGGCTGGCTGGCCACTGATCCGGGCTCGCCCGGCCTGGCCCGGCTAGCATCCCATTCGTTCTCGGTCCGCCAGAAACTTTTCGAGGCCCGCCCGGGCGCCGCCGATCCACGGCGCGCCGTGGGCGAACAGCAGATGGTCGAATTCGCGTTCGCGCAGGTGCTTGAGAAAAGCCTTGCGCAGGCCGTGCTTGACCGCTGCCGGATCGTCACCCATGTAGGCATCCGGCACGAAACCGAGCTTGCCCCGCTCGCGCACAATGGCGTCGCCGAGGCTCAGGATGCCGCCATGCAGTGGCACATACAGCGCGGTTTCCTCGGGACACAGCGCCGCGACTTTCAGGGCCACTACGTCACCGGGTAAAACCTTGCCATGGGTGAATCCCCTGACTTTTTCGCCATGGGTGAATTCGTGCAGTCCGTCCTTGTGGCACCAGACCTGCGCGCCATAGCGGGCGGCAAAGCGGTCGCTATGACGGTAGTGGTGGCGGTTGGTCAGGTAGATGTGCTGCGGCGCGCCGTGCGCCGCGAACCACTCGATGCCCTGCGCCGGCACGCGCGGGTCGATCAGCAACGGCGGGTCGGTGGTGTGGGTGTAGTAGGAGTGGACATAGGCCTGAATGCCTTCGTGGAAGGTTTTCCAGTGAAAAACGCCGGGGAGGATTTCCTTCATGGTGGAGACCTTTCTTCCATGCTGTACAGCTCCAGTAAAGACGAAGCCTGCGCAAAGAAAAGCGGCCCGTGATGATTTCTGCGGGCGTCGGTTTGCCGTCTATAACGGATGGCATGACCTGGAGAACATCCGCCGCGAAAGCATCCAGCGCCAAAGCGCGCAGCCTGCCGTTCAGGGTAGCGGAAGCCCGGGTCGATCTGGTGATGAATGTCTTATGTTGAACGGTCGCTCGCCCTGCGTGGGCGTGCGCACCGCACAGGAGAAACGTATGGAACCCAACCCCTTACTGCAGCTCATCGAGCACGGACAAAGCTACTGGCTGGACAACCTGACGCGCGGCAAGCTGGCCGGCGGCGAGATCGGGCGGCGCGTCCGCGACGAAGGCCTGCGCGGCATTACCTCAAACCCGGCGATTTTCCACAAGGCGATCAGCGGCAGCCGCGACTACGACGCGCAGATTCGCGACGCGGTGGCAGCTGATCGCCCGGCCGATGAAATTCGCGAAGCGATCATGGTGGCCGACGTGCGCGCGGCCTGCGATGCGTTGCGTCCAGTCTACGAGGAGACTGCCGGCGGCGATGGTTTTGTCAGCCTGGAGGTGTCGCCGCATCTGGCGCACGACGCGCAGGCCAGCATTGCGGAAGCGCGGCGATTGCATGCTGCGGTGGCGCGCTCGAACCTGCTGATCAAGATTCCCGGCACGCTGGCCGGCCTCGCGGCGGTGGAGCAGTGCCTGTTCGAGGGGATCAACGTCAACATCACGCTGCTGTTCTCGGTGCCGCGCTACGAGGCGGTGGCCGAAGCCTGGCTGCGTGCGCTGGAGCGCCGTCTCGAAGCCGGCCTGCCGGTGGCCGGCGTGGCGTCGGTGGCGAGTTTTTTTCTCAGCCGCATCGACATCCTGGCGGACGGCCTGCTGGCCCATCGTTTCGGCACCGCGCACGAGGAACAGGCCAGAAGCCTGCTGGGCAAGGTCGCCATCGCCAATGCCAAGCTTGCCTACCAGCGCTTTCTGCAGATGACGGCAGGCGAGCGCTGGACGAAACTGGCGGCGCAGGGCGCGCGCGTGCAGCGCCTGCTGTGGGCCAGCACCAGCACTAAGAACCCCGCCTACCGCGACGTGATGTACGTCGAGCCGCTGATCGGCCCGCACACCGTCAACACGCTGCCGGACGAGACGATCGCGGCCTTCTCCGATCACGGCCAGGTTGCCGCGACGCTGGAAGACGGCGTCGACGAGGCGCGCCGGACGATGGCGTCGCTCGAGGCGCTCGGCATCGACTTCGCCCAGGTCGCCACGCAGCTGGAAAACGAAGGCGTGCAGAAATTCATCGATCCCTTCGATGCGCTCACTGCGCTGCTGGCGGAAAAGAGCCGCCTGCTGCGGCGGCGCGAAGACACCGGCCAGCTCCCCGAGGTGGCGCGCCTGCTGCGGCGGCAGGTGCTGCGCATGACCACCGAGGCGGGCTCCGGTCACCCCACTTCCTGCCTGTCGTGCGCCGAGATCGTCGCGGCCTTGTTTTTTCACGAAATGCGCTGGGATCCCGCTGACCCCGAGGCGCGCAATGTTGACCGCTTCGTGCTGTCCAAGGGCCATGCCGCGCCCATCCTGTGGGCGGCACTGGCCGCCGCCGGTGCCATCGCCGAGGATCCCATGAGCCTGCGTCGCATCGACAGCACGCTGGAAGGGCATCCCACGCCGAGCAATCCGTGGATCAAGGTGGCGACCGGCTCGCTGGGGCAGGGTCTGGCCGCGGCCAACGGCATGGCGCTGGCCAACCGGCTCGACGCCATCGACGCACGGATCTATTGCCTGCTCGGCGACGGCGAATGTGCCGAGGGCTCGGTGTGGGAGGCGGCACAGTTCGCCTCGTTCAACCAGCTCAGTAATCTGATTGCCATCGTCGACGTCAATGGCTTGGGGCAGTCCGGACCCACGCCGTATGGCCACGACACCGCGGTGCTGGCGCGCCGCTTCGAGGCCTTTGGCTGGCGGGCGCTGCAGATCGACGGCCACGATCTCGACGCCGTGCTCGACGCGCTCGAGCGCGCGCGCGACGGCGGGCCGACGGCGATTCTCGCGCGCACCGTCAAGGGCAAGGGTGTGTCCTTCCTCGAAGGCGCGCTGGGCTGGCACGGCAAGGCGGTCGAACGGGCGCGGCTGCAGCAGGCGCTGGGCGAAGTCGGTGAAACGCATGTCCAGCCACACGTGGCGCCACGGCGCATCGGTGCCTACACAGCGGCGAGTACGGAATTCAGCGGCCGCATCGAGGTGAATTACCTGATCGGCGCTGAAGTGGCCACGCGCGAAGCCTATGGCCATGCGCTGCAAAAGCTCGGCGCGCTCAGTCCGGCTATCGTCGCCCTCGACGGCGACGTCATGAACTCGACCGGCACCGAGCACTTCGCTGAGGCCTTTCCGGAGCGCTTCTTCGAGTCCTACATCGCGGAGCAGAACATGGCGGGCGCCGCCCTTGGCCTGGCCGCCTGCGGGAAAATCCCGTTTGTCACCACGTTCGCCTGCTTCCTCACGCGCGCGTACGACTTCATCCGCATGGCCGGCCACAGCCAGCCGCGCCACCTGGTGTTCTGCGGCAGCCATGCCGGCGTGTCGATCGGCGAAGACGGCCCTTCGCAGATGGGGCTGGAAGACCTGGCCATGTTCCGCGCGCTGGCGCACAGCACGGTGCTGTATCCCTGTGATGCGGTGAGTGCCGAGCGCCTGACCGAGCAGGCGGCGCATATCGAGGGCATCGTTTATCTGCGTACCACCCGCGGCAAGACGCCGGTCATCTACGCCAATGAGGAAAACTTTGCGGTGGGCGGCAGCAAGGTGCTGCGCGCCACAGCCAACGACCAGTGCACGGTGGTAGCGGCCGGCGTGACGGTGCATGAAGCGCTCGCCGCCCACGCAATCCTGAAGCAGCAGGGCATTTCCGTGCGCGTGATCGACGCCTACTCGGTCAGGCCGCTGGATGTGGCCACCCTGGTCACGGCGGCCAGGGAAGTCCGGGGCGGACTGGTGATGGTGGAGGACCACTGGGCTGCCGGCGGCCTCGGCGATGCCGTGGCACGTGCGCACGACTGGCCGGTTCCGCTGCGCTTCCTGGCGGTCGGCAGCGAGCCCCGTTCCGGTCCGCCGCACGCGCTGCTCGAGCGCTACGGGACCTCCCGCCAGGCCATCGTGCAGCAGGTGCTCGCCCTGGTGAACCATCCCTACGCACGGCACGTGCGCCTGGCTTCCTGAATCACGGCGCCGCGGCATGCTGTCACGATGAGCAGACCATGAACCTTTACGTCGGCACCAGCGGCTATGCCTACAAGGAATGGAAGGGCAGTTTCTATCCGCAGGATCTGCCCGCGAAGCGGATGCTGCACTATTACGGCGAGCATTTCCGCAGCGTCGAAATCAACAACACCTTTTATCGCATGCCCACCGCGGCGCTGCTGCAGACATGGGCGGGCGAAGTGCCGGCCGATTTCAGGTTCGTGCTCAAGGCGTCGCAGCGAATCACCCACCAGCATCGTCTGGTGGACGCAGACGAGGACGTAGGCTATCTGCTCGACGTCGCCGATACGCTGGGAAAGCAGCTGGGGGCACTGCTGTTCCAGCTGCCGTCGAACCTGAAGAAGGATGTGGCGCGGCTGGACGCGTTTCTGGCGCTGCTGCCGCCGCATCGCGCTGCATTCGAGTTTCGCCATCCCTCGTGGTTCGACGACGAAGTATTCGGGTTGTTGCGCGCGCATCAGGCGGCGCTGTGCATCGCCGAGGCCGAGGGCGATCTCGAGGTGCCAGTCGTGGCGACCGCGGACTGGGGCTATCTGCGTTTGCGGCGGCCCGATTACGGCGAGGCGGAGCTGCGGGCGTGGGTGGAGCAGCTGCGGCAGCAGGACTGGCAGGACGCGTTCGTGTTCTTCAAACACGAGGATGCGGGCAGGGGGCCGCAGCTGGCGCAGCGGTTTCTTGAATTAGCCGCCTAGGTCTCAAGCCCCGCTCAGCCGGCGATAGCTTGCCAGGTGGCGCAGCGCGTCTTTTTGCCGGCCTTGTGCCTGATACAGACGGGCGAGGTTGTAGTGGCAATCGGCCAGGCCGGCGTCGTCGCAAAGCGCGCGCTCGTAGGCCTGCACGGCCTCGTCGATGCGCTCTGTGTCTTCCAGCAGCACGCCGAGGTTGTAGTGCAGCAGGGCGTCGCTGCCGCCTGCGCTCAAACCCGCGCGATAGACGCGTTCGGCTTCGTGGGGGAGGCCGCCCTGGTGGAGCAGGCGACCGAGGTTGGTGGCGGCGCCGGCATGCGCCGGATCCGCCGCAAGCGCCTGCCCGTATGCGTCTTGCGCTGCCTCCACATCCAGCGCTTCGAGTACCGCGCCACGGCTGAACCAGTCTTCGGCCATGGCTTTTTCAGATTCCCTGCGGTCGATCAGGCTGAGGATGCCGTCGGACATCCCGACTTCGAACGCCAGTAGATACTGCCCGGAATCGGCCTGCCAGCGCGCGTCGCCTTCCTGCACCACGACGCGGTCGCCGACTGCGCCGATCCGCAAGCCGGACAACGGCACGTTGTCCGGCAGCTGGCTGCGCAACTGCTTCAGCGAGTGGATGATGCGGCGTGGCGCCAGGTCCGCCCGGGTCAGCGCCCAGGCAGTACGCAGCACGATCAGGTCCTGGAACGAGAACAGGAAGGCGCCGCGCGGGCCGCGCGCCGGCGTGACGAAGCCGGCCTGGATCAGGCCACGGATCGTGCTGCGCGGCAGCTGCAGCAGCTTCTCGACCATGCGCACACCGTATTGGTGCATGGGCAAACCCAGGCTATTTCTTCGCGGCGGCGCGGCCGGCCGGTTGAGCCGTGGAGACCCGCTTGGGCGGCTTGCGGGGGGCCTTGGCCGCTTCGGCGGGCGCGTCCCCCTTCTTGCCGAGGCTCTGGCGCAGCGCTTCCATCAGATCGATGATCTGCGCGCCGCCTGCGGCCGCTTCTTCGGGCACGGCTATTTCCTGGCCTTCCACCTTTTTCTCGACCGCGGCCTCGATCCGTTCGCGCACCGCGTCGGTGTAGGCCGCGGGATCGAAGGCCTTCGCACTCTGCTGCTCGATCAGCTGGTGGGCGAGCTTGAGTTCGGCCTCCTTCACTTCGACCTTGGGAATCTCGAGTTCGTCGATCGCCCGCACTTCGGCGGCATACAGCAGCTGCTGCATCACCAGCCCTTCTTCGAAGGGGCGCAGCATCACGACGTGCTGCTTGCCGTGGCTGTCCCAGCGGCCCAGCGCGCAGCGATCGGTGTCGCGCAGCGCCTGCGCGAACAGCGCGTAAGGCTTGGCGCCACCCTTGTCGGGCGCAAGGTAGTAGGCCTTGTCGAAGAAGATCGGATCAACCGATTCGATCGGCACGAACTCGGTGATTTCCACCGCGTGCGAGCCGGCTTCTTCCAGCGCCTTGATCTCGTCGGGCGAAAACACCACGTACTGGTCCTTGGCGAATTCGTAGCCCTTTACCATGTCTTCCTTGGGAACCACGATGTCCTCTTTCGCGCAGACATACTGCTGCTTGAGGCGCGAGCCACAGCCCTTGTGCAGCAGATTGAAGGAAAAGCTCTTGCTGGCCGTGGCGGTATAAAGCTTGACCGGAATCGCCACCAGGCCGAACGAAACTGTCAATGAGCTGATTGATCGTGCTGCCATGTTGGGTCTCCTTGGTCTGTCGTTGCGAGCACCCAGAGGGCATAAACTCGCGCAGCAATCCATGCTTTTGATTCAGCGACCTTTCTGGATCGCCGCGTCGCTTCACTTCCGGCAATGACGAAAACCCGTTTTCCTATGCCTTCGTCTGCGCCAGGGTCCGCTCCAGGCTTTGCTTGTGGGTGAGGGCGTCGCGCCAGGGGTCGCCGGCTTGTGCCAGGCGCACTGCAGCATGGGCGAGACTGAAATTGAGCGGCTGCGCGGTCTCAAGTTCCTCCCAGGTGAGCGGCATCGAGATCGGCGCGCCGGGCAGGCCTCTGGGCGAATAGGCGGCGGCGAGCGTCTTGCCGCGCGTATTCATAGTGTAGTCAAAGAAAATCCTGCCGCTTCGCTTGGCGATGCTCCATTCCATGGTGATGAGTTTGGGGTGCTGCCGCAGCAGGTGGCGGCCGACCAGGCCAGCGACCTCGCGCACCGCGGCGAAGTCGAGCGTGCGCTCAATCGGCACGTAGATATGCAGGCCGGTCTTGCCGGAGGTCTTCACCAGCGGCACGAGCCCCATCGCCTGCAGCACTTCACGCAGCCGGAAGGCCGTTTCCTTACACGTGTCGAACGCGGCGACGCTGTACTCGGGCTCGGCGCCGGCGGTTTCCCGGCCTGAGTAGATGTACGGGTCGAGGTCGAACACCAGATAGTCCGGATAGTTCAGCAACGAGCGCTCGAGCGCAGCGGTCGAACTGGAATAGTCGGTGCCGAGTTCCGGTGCATCCGCGCCGGCCCGCGCGCGTGAATGCCAGACGTGGAATTCGAGCGTGCCCGACTGCCCCAGCCACAGCAGGGTCGGCAGGTTGTTGCACAGCAGGTAGTCGTGGCGCTCGTCGCGGCTCTCGGAAAAGACCGTGACGGACTCGGCGAATTCCGGCAGCGGCGGCTCCCAGTGTTTCTGGAAGAAGCGCTCGCCGCCGATGCCCTCGGGCATGCGGACCATGGTCAGCGGGCGGTCAGCGAGGTGCGGCAGAAAATACGGCGAAACCTGCGCCAGGTAGCGTAGCAGGTCGCGCTTGGTGAGCGCCGGCTGCTTGAGCGCCTTGTCGGCGGGCCAGTAGACGCGATCAAGGTGGGTCAGGCGGATGCGGTGCGCGCCGACCGCCAAGGTGAATGCCTGCCGTGGGTCGTCGAGCTGTCGCAGGACTTCATCCACTGTGGTGTCGGCCGGGGGCGCGCTTGTGTGAACGGCGTGCTGCGGATCGCTGCGCCGCACCGATTTCGGATCGACATCCTCGCGCAGCCGCAGGAACACCGGCGCGCGCAGGTAGCCGTCCGGAGTCCACTCGGCGAACTTCACTTCAGCCACGGCCTCGGGACGCAGCCAGACGATGGCACGGCGTAGCGGCGGCGGTTCGGCGAAGGGCTGGCGCTCGATCTCAAGCGGCGCGAAGCGTTGTTTAAGCTGGACGAGCATCGCGTCGTCGAATCCGCTGCCGACGAGCCCGGCGTAACGCAGCTGGCGGTGATCCCAGTAGCCGAGCAGGAGGGCGCCGAGGGTCGCGCGTGCGCCCTTGCCCCGGGTATAGCCGCCGATCACGAATTCAGCGCTGTGTGTGAGCTTGATTTTCAGCCAGGCGGCGGAACGCCGGCCGGCTTCGTAGCGGCTGTCGCGGCGTTTGGCCATGACGCCCTCGAAGCCCTGGGCGAGCGCTGCCGCATAGAGGGCAACGCCGTCGGCGGATGCATGCACAAGGCGTACATGGGCAGTGGGCAGCAGGCATTGGGCAAGGTAGCGGTGGCGATCACTGTAGGGCGCCTGACGCAAGTCGAGTCCGGCGCAGTGCAGCAGGTCGAAGCAGTACAGGCTCGTCGGCGCGTCGTGTTCGGCGGCGGCGATCTCGCGCGGCGCCTTCAGCCGGGCGCGATTCTGCAGCGCGTTGAAGGAGGGCCTGCCAGACGCGTCAAGCGCCAGCACTTCGCCGTCGAGGATCATTCCGCTGGCCGCTTGTAGGGCGAGTTCGGCGGCGATGTGCGGGAAAACCGGCGTCAGATCGAGGCCGCGGCGCGAGCGCAGTTTAACCGCGCCGTTGTGCACGAAGGCCAGCACCCGGTAGCCGTCGAGCTTGGGCTCGAACAACCAGTCCGGATGGGTGAAAGGCACTTCGCCCAGTTCGGCCAGCATGGGCGAGAGCTTCATCGGCATTGCCTCGGGGCGGCCGGCCGGGCCGAGCCGCGCGGCAGGCAGTTGCTGCGGCGCGGGCAGCCGTTTCAGGTCCGCGGCGGTCAACCCGGACACGACGGAATGGTCTTGTTCAGCCACGTCCCGCTGCGTGGCAAACGAATCCCGGTGCTTGATCAGGAGCCAGTTCTTCGGCTCGGCGCTGCGTACCAGCGCGAACGAGCCCTTCAGCTTTTCGCCGCGCAGAAACAGGCTGAGCTTGCCCTGCTCCAAAGCGGTCCGCACCTGCTGCTCGGCTTCGGTGCGGTCACCGAGCCATGCGCCATGATCCTGGTCCGGTGCATAGATGCCGCAATCCCACACGATGACTTCGCCGGCGCCGTATTGTTTCGGCGGAATCACGCCCTCGAACGAGGCGTAGTCGAAGGGATGATCCTCGGTCTGCACCGCCAGCCGTTTCACCTCGGGATCGAGCGAAGGCCCCTTGGGAACGGCCCACGATTTGAGCACACCATCGAGTTCGAGGCGGAGGTCGTAATGCAGTTGCCGGGCCGCGTGCTGCTGCACCACAAAGAGCAGCGGCCCGGTTCGCGTTTCGAGTGCGGCGGGCGAGGGTTCCGGGGTGGCGGCAAAGACCCGCTTGGCGGCGTACTCGCCAAGCTTGCCCGATGGCGCAGCCGGTTGCTGCGCGGCGCGCCGGGAGCCGGGCTTCTCAATGCGTTCTGGCGTGTCGTCACGGGAAGCTCGCACGTCAATGACCTCCGGGAAGCACGGGATTGTGGCTGGAGCCGGCCATCACACCAGATATTTGCTCCAGCCTCCGTAGGGGTTGTCGATCCGGCCACGCGGCACGCTCAGTGCGACCAGCAGGATCCCCGCCGCCACGCCGGCCAGGTCGGCCATCCCACTGCCGCCGTCGAACATGAAGGGAGCGAACATCAGGGCGACGGCAAGCAGGACGTTGATGAAGCGGGCGGGACGTGCCGCTTCCGCCATCGCGGTGATCGACACGGTGACGATCAGCGCGCCGAGGAGGTGGTCGCTGTCGGCCTGCGCGCCATCGGTGCCGAAGATCAGTCGGGTGCACATCAGCCCGATGCCCAGGGCCGCGCTTGCGGCAAGCGTCCACGGTACGTTGACGCCGCCGCCCAGCATGTCTTTCACCACTGCCATCGCCGGCCGCTCGAAATCGTCCGGCGGCGTGCGCTTGCCGCCTTCCATGGTGTCGCCGCGCAGGAAGGCGAGCAGGACCGATTTGCCGCGGCGCCGCCGGTCGAGCAGGAACTGGCCGCTCGCCACCAGTTCGTCGATGGAATAGGGAATCTGCAGCAGCATCGCCGCCGCGGCGAGCAGGCACAGGCTGCACCAGGTGCCGATCACGATGGGCTGGATGATGATGAAGAAGAGGCTCACCGCGCCGAGCGGAACGATCATCACGCCGAACAGCACCACCAGCCACGGCATGGTGCGCCAGCGCGCGCGGCCGCCGACGATGCCGGTGAGGATTTCCAGCATGTAGGTCAGCGCGCCGAGTCCGGCGTCGGGCACCGGCCACGCTTTCGACACGTCGGAGGTGATGATGCGTTCGGTGCCGTCGCCGAAGAAGGGGTCCCAGGCACCCGGAGTGTGGCCCAGCTGGTAGGCCGCGAGGTAGCGCGAGATGTAGAGACCGACAAAGGCCAGCGCAATGATGGGAATCCGCTGCGTCCAGCTGGAGGGGCTGTAGCGCCAACCCGGGGGAATATCGGGCCCGGTGGTGCGCGCCGCCACCCCGACGCCTGGTGTTGGGCGCACCAGGAGGGAGAAGCCGATCACCAGCGCGCCAACCAGGGTGCCGTTGAGATAGCCGGCGGCGGTGGGTGCCCAGAACACGAGCGGCGCGCACAGCAGCCACAGGCCAACCGTCGCATTGGCGAAGCGCGCCCACGCCATGTGACGCGACAGCGACAGCAGGCTGAAGAGCAGGATCAGGACGCCGCTCGCCAGGTCGCTCAGGGTCATCGGCCAGTCCGGATAGCCGAGGATGGACGGACTGGCGATCAGCCACAGGCCGAGGCCCAGGTTGAGGAAATGCGCCCACAGGTTCTGGCTGTGCTGCAGGCGCACCGAGCGCTCGTATTTCTCCAGCAGGGCGTCCGCTGCGGCCGGATGCTCGGTGATCGTCTCGAGCCATTCGGGCGCGGGAATCCGGTTGGCCCGGTACCAGGCCAGCGGATCCGCCTTCAGCGCCGCAACGATGGCGGGCAGCTCCTCGCGCAGGGCATGGCGCGGCGCCCACCCTAGCAGGGCCTGCGCGCGCGAGATGTCGATCTCGTAGTGATCGTCGGCAAGCTCGATCATGAAGGGTTTGACGAAGGGCTTCTCGCCGCGGTCGATGGCATCCGGCACCACCGCTTCCAGTTTTCCCTGCAGCCGCGCGCCCAGTTTGACCAGCGACTTGGGTACGGTTTCGGTCTCCCATTGCTCGCCGTGAATGAGGGTGCCGAGCCGGTTCTGCAGCGCCGCGTAGCTCACGGCCGTCGGCTCGCCCAGCAGCAGCTTGAGGTCGGGCGGCAAGCCGTCGCGTCGATCGATCGTGCGCACCACGGCATCCACCAGGTCGTCGATGTGAACGAACGACTGGCCATGCGAGGTTTCGCCGGGGAAGACGCGGCCCTTGAGCTGGCGTTCATAAATCCAGCTGATCTGGTGCGCCAGCGTCGGCGGTTGAACGGCCCCGGTGTACACCCCGGCGATGCGCAGCAGCACATAGGGAATGGCGCCATGTGCATGCGCGATGACGCTTTCTGTCTCCAGCTTGGATTGCGGATAGGCCCAGCGCGGCGCGAGCGGCGAGGTTTCATTGATCGGCATTCCGGGTTCGGTGGCCGCATGGACCAGCATGGTGGACGCGTAGATGAACTGCTCGACCTGGAGCGTCTGCAGCTCGCGCAGCAGGCGGCGGGTTCCTTCGACGTTGACCTGCTGATACAGCGGGTTGGGCTCGCCGCTGAAATCGTAGTAGCCGGCCAGATGCACCACCGAGGCGATGCGTTCGCCGTAGCAGGACTTCACCTCGCGGATTGCGTCGCCAACACTGTCGTCCGACGTGATGTCGCAGCGCACGCATTCCGCGTGCGCCAGCAGGCCCGACTCGCGGTCCAGCCCAACCACCCCATACTTCGCCGCCAGCGCCTTGCTCAACAGTTTGCCCAGGAATCCGCTCGCACCGGTCATCAGCACGACCGGCTTGGCCGGGCCTGGATGTCTTTTGCTGTGGGGGGTGGGATTCCTTTCTTCAGCCATATGCGGCCTCCGCTCAGTGATCGCTCATTCGTCCGTTGTTAGTGCTCGTGACCTCATCGCGCCCCCCTGCGGGCGCGCGTGTTTGCGCATAGGCCCGCCCTGCGGATCGTCGCCCTGCACGATCGATCACCGATACCCACTGCAGTAAAGACGACGCTCAGTGCAAAGAAAAGCTGTGCATGATGATTTCCCGGACTTCGGTGGTCATCTATAAAAGATGGCATGCATGGTCTATGGAGAACATCCGATGCCAACAACACCCAGTGCGATGATCACCGGCGCCAACCGCGGCCTCGGGCTGGAGTGGGCACGGCAATATGCCGAGGCCGGCTGGCGGGTGTTCGCCAGCTGCCGCCGCCCCGAGGAAGCCGACGACCTGAAGGCGCTGGCCGACAGCTATCCGCGGGTCAGCGTGCATCGGCTCGACGTGACCGACAGCGAGCAATTGCGCACCCTGCAGCTCGACCTGGAGGAAGCCCGGGTCGACGTGCTGCTCAACAACGCGGGCGTGTATCTGGACAAGTTCATGGGGGATTTCGGCGGGATCGACTATGACGCCTGGCTGCGCACCTTCACCGTCAATACCCTGGGGGCGGTGCGGGTGAGCGAGGCTTTCATCGGACAGGTGGCCCGCAGCGAGAAAAAACGGGTGGTGGCGATCAGCAGTCACATGGGCTCCATCGCCGAGATCGCCGCGCCTGGCAATTACGCCTATCGCTCCAGCAAGGCGGCTTTGAATGCCGCCATGAAGGGGCTCTCGCATGCGCTCGCCCTTCAGGGCATTGGCGTCCTGCTGCTGCATCCTGGATGGGTGAAAACCCGCATGGGTGGCCCGGATGCGACGTTCACCCCCGAACAGAGCGTCCGCGGCATGCGCGCCTTGGTGGATAACTTCAAGCCGGAAATGAACGGACGCTTTTTCCGCCACGACGGCAGCGAGATCCCTTGGTGATCATGCGAGCGGAGCAATGACCGGCGGCTCCCTCACTGGGTCTTGGGTACGGCCCAACCCTTCCGCCAATAGGTCTGCTGTCTTTCCTGCTGCTCCTTGGTCAGGATAGCCTCCATGCGTTTCTGGGCTTCCACCGAGCTGTCGTACATTTTTTGCTGGAGCTTGCCGAATTCCTTGTAGGTCGCGGCGATGGCCGCGTTGTCCCGCTTCGGCGCCTGGTACAGGGCACACAGCTTGGCCTGCTGATTCATCATGTCGCGCATCATGGCCCAGTGTGATTTGCGGGTTTCATCCTGAATCTTGTTGACCCTGGACTGCTGATCGTCGGTCAGGTCAAGTCCGCTTCCCCAATAAGCGCCCATCATGCCGGGGCCCATGCCATAGCCGCTCATCATGCCGGGGCCCATTCCGTAACCCCCCATCATGCCGGGACCCATTCCATCGCCGCCCATCATGCCGTGACCGTCCTGGCATGGGGGCCTGGTTTGGTCGGCCAGCAGAGCCGGGGCCGTTCCGCTCAAGCCGACAACGAGACTATAGGCAGCAAGCCGGCTGAAATGTCGTGCGTTGTTCATGGCAGTTTCCTTTCGCAGTGGAGTGGATGAAACGTTGGCCAGGAGCCCCCCTTGTTCCGGTTTGTCGATCAGACGTCAGCAAATGGGGTCGGGGAAAAAGGCCGATTCGGTCGGACTGGATTTGAGACAAGGCTTCAAAAATAGCTAGTCAACTATAGTCAGGCTCGCATGAATTACAAATGGCGCGGCGCGACGACGAGCGGCACGGTCATTTCCGCCGCGCTGAGCCCGCCATGCACGCCGATGTGGGTGTGGCGTTCTTCACCTTTGAGCCAGTCGCGCAGGATGGCGTGGCCGCGGGGGATGAGGACGTAGTCGCCGATGCGGTCGTGCAGGGCAGGGTGGGCGTCGCCCGGCCCCAGCCAGCCCTGCTGCAGGATGGTTTCGCTCTTGAACCAGTGGACCCGGTCTGCCAGCTGCTCGCGCATATATTGCTCGAATTGCGCTTCCCGGCCCGCGCGCACGTAAGCGTAGGCCATGCGCGGTTCGCCGCACAGCGGCAGCAGCAGGGTTTCGCGCAGGTTGGGGTGGTCGTCGAGATCGATGGTCTCCTCCGCCGAGGTGTCGATGAAGCCATGGTCGGCGGTGACGATGATGCGGCTGCCGCTGGCGCGCGCCACGTTCACCAGCTGGGCGAAGCCGGCGTCGAGTGCGGCAAAAGCCTGCGCCACCTGCGGACTCTGGATGCCGTATTCATGTGCCAGGCTGTCGTGCTGCGGCCAGTAGGCATGGATATAGCTGCGCGGTGCGTCGCTGCGCAACAGTCCGGTGATGAGGGCGAACATCTCGTCCAGGCTTGCGTAGCCGTGTCGCGTTGCCTTGCCCGAAAGCGCAGCGTTGAAATCCGAATGAATGATGTGCTGCGGGCTGACGACGTGACAGGGCAGGGGCAGGCGGTCGTACAGCGGGGTGACGCCGAACAGCGTTGTCGGGGTGACGCCGGCATGGTGCAGGCTGCGGCGCCCGGTGCGCAGGCGAAAGGGCAGTGGCGCGGCGATGGCGCCGATTTCGCGGAAGTACATGTGCCAGCCGGTCAGCCCGTGCTGCTGCGGGGCGAGGCCGGTGAGGAAGGTGGGGATGGCGCTTGCCGTGGTGGAGGGAAAGACCGAAGTGAGCGGGCTGTGCAGATGCTGGCGCAAGACGCTGTCGTGGTTGATCAAATAGTCGTGGCCCAGCCCGTCGACGACCAGCAACACCAGATGCCGCGCGTCGGCCAGCGCTTCGGGCGGCAGCGCCGTCAAGGGTGCATAGGGACTGCTTCCACCAAGGGCAGTGGTAATGGAACTCATGAGGTTGACCAGACTGCCGCCGCGATAGTCGGGCAGGATGAGGGCCGGGTCAAAGCTGGGTTTGGGTGTCATGGTGTTTCGCGATTCCGGACATTTTCAAGTGCAATGGCCGCATAGGGCGGGCTGCCAGGCGGCGCACCCTGCGGGCGCCGTCCACGCTGCATGACGGACAGAAATCAGACCGGGCCTACTCCCTGAAGGGTGCCTTTTCGGGTTCAATGCTTTCAATCTGCGGAATGGCGTTTTGCGGATGCTGCCGGATGGCCCGCTTCAGTTCGTCGTCCATGCGGGCGCCGTGGGCGCTGCTCTGCTGAATGAGGGTATCCGGCGGGAGCTCCTGCGAAGCGGACGCGATACGCTCAATCTCGGCTTCGGCGGCAAGCCAGTCTTCCAGAGCATGCCCGTGGGCATACCCCCGCTTTGCGAAATGGTAGTAGGCCGCATCGCGAATCATCGCCTCGCGCTGTTCCAGGCTGAAAACGCCCCGCCAGGAAATGTCGGGAGCATTGTGTGGGTCAACAGGTGCGTGGGTCGGGTTGGTCATGTTTTCATCCTCCATCGTCAAAGATCAAGGAGCCCGGCGAGGTGGCCTCGCCCGCAGTCGAAATGTGCCGCGTCTGAATGAGCTGCCTGACTCAATATAGCCGGTTTGCCGGCGGGCAGATTCATCAGGCGCCCCAGGTTCGCACGCGCCCCACATCCAGATGCACAAAGTCGGAATTCGGGTAGTAGCCAACCCCGCCGCCTTTCAGCATGAGCCCGGTTCGGCGCAGGTCGGCCAGCGCTACGCCGGGCAGGCGGATGTCGATGGCCTTGCCCTGCATGTGCAGGCTGCCCTTGGCGACCCCGGAAGAGTGGCCGGCCAGCATCTGGTTGCTGGCCGGTGAACGGTAGCCGGAAATGACCTGGAAAGGCTGCGACGTGCCGAGCGTGGACTGAACGCGATGCAGCAGATCAAGCAGGTCGGTATCGATGGCGGCGACCTGATCGGTGCGGTGGTCACGCAGGACGCGGTTGATCTCGGCAAGGGATTCCGCCACGTAATCGCCTTCGATCCAGTAAGGCAGGTCGAGCTTCTCGCCGGTATGCAGGTTGTTGAAACTCAGCCGGCGCTCGGGCATGAGCCGTCCCCGGCTGGCGAATGCCGGCAACGGCAGGGCAGCGGCAAGCAGGCCCAGTTTGAGAAAGCTGCGGCGATTGAGGGGATGTTTCACGGTGTTCCTTTCGCTCCATTGCTTGGCAGGCGGCTCACGTCACGGGCAAGGCCATCCTGCGCTGCGATCACCTCATTTGCCCGGGGCCAGTCGATGGCTTGGCTCAAGCCATGGGCTTCAGCCATCTCACGAACAATCGACGCCGGATCAACGCCTTTGTTGTAGATATCCGGATGAACTTCGAGCAGGATGCGCCCGTCTTCAGTGACCGCCAGCAAAACCGGCTGGTAAACAAGCTGACCGGTTTGTCCGACCGGGGTTCGCTCAAAAAGTTCGGCGATATCGTCTGGATGCAGGCGGATGCAGCCATGGCTGCGGAACTGGTACACGCTCGATGGCGCGATGGTGCCGTGGATGCCGTAACCCCACACACTCAACCCGAGCCAGTGCGTGCCGAGGGGATTGTCAGGGCCGGGTGGCACCTCCAGCCGCACGACTTTCCCCTCGCGGCGCATTTCCTCCTGGATAGAGGTGGGCACCACCCAGGTCTTGTTCTTTACCCGCGAAACGATCTCGAACTCGCCTCTTGGCGTGGGCGTGGCGGGCTTGCCGAGGCCGACGGGGTAAGCGTCCAGCAGGCGACCCTGACTGAAGTGGAACAGCATGCGTTGCGGAATGTTGATGAGAATGCCGTCGTCGAGCGTCGCCGGAACGATATGGGGGTTGTGGATGCGAAAACGCTGGCCGGGATGGATGAGCGCTGCGTAAGGAACCGCGTTGTCCTGCGCCAGAAGAGGGGGCGGGAGACCAAAACGGGCACCGATGGCGATCATGAAATCGCCCGGTTGAACAATGTATTCGCTGTCGCCTCCGGTTACCTGGTGCGAAAGCGGCGGCAGATCATTAGCAGGGACGGCAAGGCTGAAGCCTGCAAGCATGCAGGCGAGAAGTCGGGAGGCAAGCAGGATCATCTGGGTGGATTTATTATCGGGATGTATTCGGGCCACGCCATGTGCCTGGCGCATGGCGTGATTTTATCCGCCATCCAGGCGGTTTGCCGGCTGCGCCATGGATCCGTACTGACACGACAGCTGGCGGCCGGTATAAGGACACACCCGCGGTTTGTGCGTGCCGCCGCCGCACAGCATTTTTTTTGACAACCTGCACGATGCCCATTTCGATATGAACGATTTGCTTCAACCTGGCGTGCGTCGCCGCGAAGTGTGGGCCTGGGCGATGTTCGACTTTGCCAATTCGGGCTACACGACGGTGGTCATCACCGCGGTATTCAGCGCCTATTTCGTCGCGGCCGTGGCAGGCAACGCCCCGTGGGCGACGTTTGCCTGGACGCTGGCCTTGTCGCTGTCCTATGCGCTGGTGATGTTGACCGCGCCGCTGATCGGCGCGCATGCCGACGCCCACGCCAGCAAGAAAAAGCTGTTGTGGCTGACCACGCTGGGCTGTGTCGGCTTTACTGCGCTGCTGTACTTTGCCGCGCCCGGCGCGCTGGTGCTGGCGATCGCTGCGCTGGTGATCTCCAACTATTTTTTCGGCACGGGCGAAAACCTGATCGCGGCATTTTTGCCCGAGCTTGCACGGCCGCGTGCGCTCGGGCGGGTGTCCGGGTGGGGCTGGTCGCTGGGCTATGTCGGTGGTCTGGCCTCGCTGGGCGTGAGCCTGGCCTACATCACCCATGCACAGGCGCAAGGTCAGGGAGCATCCGATTTTGTTCCCGTTGTCATGCTCATCACGGCGGTGATTTTCATGCTGGCAAGCCTGCCCACCCTGCTGATGCTGCGCGAGCGCGCCACGCCGCAGCCGGATCGACCTGCCCGCAGCGCCTGGATGCAGGTGCGGTATACGCTGGGCCATCTCGAACAGCTTCCCGACCTCAAGCGTTTTCTGCTTTGCACCGTGTTGTATCAGGCGGGGATTCAGGCGGTGATCACACTGGCGGCAATCTATGCCAGCCAAGTGTTTCATTTCACGACCCAGCAAACCATCCTGCTGGTGCTGGTGGTCAACCTCACGGCAGCGCTTGGCGCCTTCATTTTTGGTCATGTGCAGGATCGTATCGGCCATGTGCGGGCGATCGCGCTGACACTGGCAGGCTGGATCGTGATGATCCTGCTGGCCTGGGCAGCGCCCGACGAACGCATGTTCTGGGTGGCCGCCAATCTGGCCGGACTGTGCATGGGCGCGTCGCAGTCGGCGGGACGTGCGATGGTGGGCTTGCTGGCGCCGCCGGCGCAGCAGGCCGAATTTTTCGGTTTGTGGGGGCTGGCGGTCAAGCTCGCCTCGATACTCGGGCCGCTGACGTACGGTGCGGCCAGCTGGATGACCGCAGGCAACCACCGTCAGGCCTTGCTGATCACCGGCTGCTATTTCGTCGGCGGCCTGTGGGCACTGCGCGGCGTGCAGGCTGCGCGCGGCCATCGTGCCGCGCGGCGGTTTGTGCTCGCCGCGATCTGACCATGGCAGATTTCTTGATTCGCGAAACGGACTGGGCGCACGACGCTGCGCAGCTGAGTGCCATCCGGCGCGCGGTGTTCATCGACGAGCAGGGCGTGCCCGAGGCGCTGGAGTGGGATGAACATGACGCCGCCGCCTTGCATCTTCTGGCCACGGAAGCTGGCGGTTCGCCCATCGGTTGCGCCCGGCTCTTGCCTGATGGCCATGTCGGCCGGATGGCGGTATTGCCGGCCTGGCGCGGGCGCGGGGTGGGGCGCGCCTTGCTGGCGGCGGCGATCCGGGCAGCGCAGGCGCATGGGCACACCGCACTTCAGCTCAGCGCGCAAATCCACGCTGCCGGATTCTATGCGGATGCAGGATTTGTCGCCGAGGGTGAGGCATACGAGGAAGCCGGGATTCCACATGTCGCGATGCGACTCGGTCCACTCTGATAAACAGTAGGGGATAAAAGCATCTTCTGACCCTGAATTTGTACGTAATGATTTGCTGATAAAGTTCGTTTGACCCCTCATTCATCAGGCCACTCCGTGGCCATCAACAAGGATAGACATAAATGGCACGACTCCGGGCAGGCATTGTTGGCGCAGGAATAGCCGGAGCCAGCTGCGCGGGCACTCTCGCAGCGGCAGGCTGGGAAGTGGACGTATTTGACAAGGCTCGCGGGGCAGGCGGACGCCTGTCGACCCGGCGTCTGGAACAGGGCTGGGCCACGATGGGATCGCCCTTCATTTCGGCCAAGCGCGACCCGTTTCGCAGCCAGTTGCGTGACTGGGTGCGCCAGGGATGGCTCACGCCGGTACGCGGCGATGTCCTGCATGGGCGCGCCAATAAATCGTGGGCGAAGGTGCAATTGCAAAACCATCACACGCCGCTGATCGAGCCTTCGCAGATCGTGCGCCAGTTGCTGGGCAATGCGCGCCTGCATACTGCATCACGCGTCACGACGATCCGGCCACGCACGATCATTCTTGAAAACGGACAGACCATGGGCGATTACGACTGCGTCATTTGCAGCGTGCCGGTGCCGCAGGCGATTCCCCTGCTTGAAGCCTTGCCGCGCTTGCATGAACGTCTCGGTGAAGTGCGCTATCGCCCGATCTGGTCCTTCCTGATGCGCTGGGAAGGCGGGCCTGCAGCCGATGTCATCAAGTTCGACGACCATCTGATTGATCTGGCAGTGCGTCAGCCAAGCGGTGGCGCGGGCTTGTGGGCAGTGCACAGCAGCCATGAGTTTGCCGAGACCTACCTCGAAGCCTCGGCAATGGAAGCCAGCACCCGCGCCGCCTCGGCCTTGATGGGCCTGTTGGGCTTGCCATGGCCGGTGGACGTCGAGGCATCCCATCTGTGGCGTTACGCGCAGCCGGAAACTTCGATCGGCGGATTCTGGCTGGGGGACCGTGAAAATCGCGTCGCCCTGATTGGTGACGGCATTGCCGGCGCGGGCGTCGAACGCGCCTGGGAAAGCGGCATGCGTCTGGCACAGTCGCTGATCCTGGCCAAGGACGAACTGGCCGACTGCCCGAGTGTGTCCGACCAGGCGGCCAATACCCTCGAATCCTGATGTTATCCGGAGCGGGCTGCCCTGCATCCAGTCAGGCCCGATACACCGTATCTTTATTAACCCCGTTCAATCTGTGTTTTACCGACATGCTTTATATCGACCTGTTCAAATCACTCGAGCGCGCCCGCTGGAATATGGAAACCGATATTCCGTGGGACAGTTTCGATGCCAGCAAACTGTCCGATGAGCAGGCACTGACGATCAAGCTCAATGCCATCACCGAGTGGGCCGCGTTGCCGGCCACCGAAATGTTCCTGCGCGACTTTGTGCATGACAGCGATTTTTCCGCTTTCATGTCGATCTGGTTTTACGAGGAACAGAAGCATGCGCTGGTGCTGATGGAATACCTGCGCCGCTTCAGGCCCGACTTCGTCCCCACCGAAGAGGAGCTGCACGCCATTCGCTTTCCGTTCGATCCGGCACCACCGATGGAAACCCTGATGCTGCATTTTTGCGGCGAGGTGCGGCTCACCCAGTGGTACAAGTGCGCGTCGGAATGGCACACCGAGCCGGTCATCAAGCACATCTACGAAACCATTTCGCGCGACGAAGGCCGCCATGGCGGTGCGTATCTTCAATACATGAAGCGCGCGCTGAAACAGGGCGGCCCGAGTGTGGCCGCCGCCTTTGCCAAGATTGGTTTTTTGATGGCGTCGAGCAGCCGCTCCGACAAGGCGCTGCATCCCACCAATCTGCACGTCAACGTAGCGCTGTTTCCGCTCGACACGATCCAGTCGCGCCTGCCCAATCCGCAATGGCTGGAGCACTGGCTCGACGAGCAGATCCGCTTTGACGAAACCTGGGAAAACAAGGTGGTGGGCGGCATTCTGCGCAATCTTTCGAGCTTGCTGGGACTGACTTTCGAAAACGTGCGCGACCTCAATCGCTACCGCAAACAGATGCTTGCCGCAGCCTGAACCGCCTTAGAAGCGTTCGTCCATCCGTAAATAGCGCCATTGCCCGGACGGCACTTTGCCCAGTGATACCCCGCCCAGGCGGATGCGTTTCATCGACACCATCTGCAAACCGACGGCTTCGCACAGATGGGCAATTTGTCCGATCTGCGCACCTTTGAGCGCCACACGCAGACGGGTTTCATTTTGCCAGCTGACCTTGATCGCCGTCGGCGTGCGACCGTTGTAGGGGATGCCTTGATTCATCCGTTTGAGTGCATGCGGGATCATGTCTCCGGTCACTTCGACGATCATTTCGTGTTCGATCATGGCGGCATCTTCGCTGAGCTTGCGCGAGACGTGCCAGTCCTGAGTGAAGACAACGAGGCCGCTGGCATCGAGCTCGAGTGGCACGCAGGCCGTCAGCTGGGTAAAGTGTTTCTTCAACGGCGAGATGCCCGACTCATCTTCCGCCCAGCGATTCGCCGCGACGAGTAATTGTGCCGCCGGTCGATCACCCTGAATGGCGTGATAGCCGGGCGGTTTGTGCAGCAGCAGCGTGACGGGTTCGGCCTGGCTGATGTCGGCCTTGGGGTCGATCTCGATGCGTTCGCCGGCGACGCGCGCCTGCGGTTCTTCAACCACAACACCGTTTACCCGCACCCAGCCGCCGGCGATGAGTTGCTCGGCTTCGCGGCGCGAGCAGGTGCGCAGTTCGGCGATGCGTTTGGCAAGGCGGATGGGTTCGGTCATGGCGGGCAAGCGAGTGCAGAAAGCCCGCAAGTTTAACGCCGTGCCGGTTGTTATTGCCGTACGGTGCGCGGTATGCTTTTAAATCAACCCTTGGAGATACCCATGAAACGCACGCTTACCCTTTCTTTGTTGCTGGTCACCTCATCCAGCTTCGCCGCCGTGGTTGGCAAGGATGTCAGCTACCCCGCGGGCGATACGGTGATGCAAGGTTTTCTGGCGTATGACGATGCGGTCAAAGGCAAACGCGCCGGGGTGCTGGTCGTTCCGGAATGGTGGGGGGTCAACGACTATGCGCGGAAACGGGCGCGCATGCTGGCAAGCGAAGGCTATGTCGCGCTGGTGGTCGATATGTATGGCAAGGGCCAGACTGCCGACAACCCGGCCGATGCGGGCAAACTGGCCGGCAGCGTGAACAAGAATCCGCCGCTGGCCCTGAGCCGCTTTCAGGCGGCCGAGCATTTTCTCGACAAACAGCCGAACGTGAAGAAGGGCGAGCTGGCTGCACTGGGCTACTGCTTCGGCGGCGGGGTGGTGCTCAACATGGCGCGCGCGGGCGAGCCACTGAAATCGGCGGTCAGCTATCACGGCGTGCTGGCAACGGATGTCGCGGTCAAAGCCGGTGGCATCAAGACCAAGCTGCGGGTGTTCCACGGCGAGGCCGACCCGGTGGTGCCGCCGGAACAGGTCGAGGCGTTCAAGGCCGAAATGGCCAATGCCAAGGCCGACTACATGTTCGTGGCCTACCCGGGCGTGAAGCACACCTTTACCAACCGTGAAGCCGACAGCTATGCCGCGCAGTTTGGCTTGCCGCTGAAATACGACAACGCGGCCGACACCGATTCGTGGACACGCACGCTCGAGTTTCTAAAATCGACCCTGAACAATGACTGACGTCTGCGATCACGAGGGCCACACCCCGCACCCGTCGGGCAGCCTCGGCATTCCGCAGGTCGGGCCGTTCAACCCGGCGGCGTTCGAGCAGGCAGTCAACGACATGCTCGTCGCCTGCGGTGTGGCGCCAGACTCGGTGCATACCGGGCGCACTGCGTTGCGGGTGCGTGAGCTGTGGCAAAAGCGCCTGCTCGGCGGCTATGCCATGCATCCGGCCGACGCGCTGGGCGAAGGATTCGCCGACGACCGCGACGATATGGTGGTGGTGCGCGGGATCGCCATTCATGGCGTCTGCCCGCATCACCTGGTACCGTTTCGTGGGGTCGCGCACGTTGCCTACATTCCGGGCGGGCGGCTGCATGGATTCGGCCGCATTGCGCGCATGGTCGATGCCATCGGCCACCGTTTTACCTATCAGGAATGGATGACGCGCGACATCGCCGAAGCCCTGGTGACGCACGGTTTTGCACAGGGCGCAGCGTGCATCGTCGAGGCCGAGCAGCTGTGCCTGCTGTTGGGCGAGGATCGGCGTGGCGACGAACGGGTGGTGACCCAGGCCTTTACCGGTTGCTTTCGCAGCAGCGATCAGCAGCGTAATGAGTTTTTGCGGGCGGTGTCACAATCCGATTTACGTTGAGCGCGCTGGGCGCGCGCAGCATGCGCGATCCTTTGCCGCATTCTTTCATTCCTATGAAATTCGTTTTGTGGCTGCTCGTCCTGCTGGTGGTTGCACCGTCGCGCGCTGCTGAAGTCCCTAACTGGAATAGCGAACCCCCGCCCACAGTGGCCGTCAAGCTGGCTGAACCGGCGTCCGACGAAGTCGTGGTCGTGATCAACGACAATGCCTTCGGCGGCAACCATGCTGGCCTGTTTGCAGGCAGCCTGCTGATTGATCCGGCGGGCAGCTATGTGGGGGTGCGCGGCGAGGACACGTCCTGGCAAGGGCCGACGCTGGCGGACTACGCGCGCTATCAAACCCTTGATGGACCGAACATCCGCCTGTACCGGTTTCGTTTGCAGCCCGAGGCTTTCACCCGGATCGAGCAGCGCATTCGCGCCAGCGGATTCACGCCGCCGCTGTTTTGCGCCTCGGCGGTCCAGAACCTGCTGGTGGGCGTGTCGCCGTTCGACACCCTTGAACACACGGGCTGGACGTCCCCCACCGCACTGGGACGCACACTGGATACCCTGACGCAGGGTGAAGCTGCGCCGGGAGAATGCCAAAAGCTCGATGCGACGCCATGCTGATGCTTTTTCTCCGGTCAGTTGAATCGCCGTTCGATCGGGCAACAGAATTGGACACACCTTGAAAGGCCTGAAAATGAAAAGTGAATTGCAGCGCCCGCGCACGCTGATCTTGCCGCCCGCGCCTTATGCCGCCGCGATTTTCGGTGGCTGGTGGCTGGATCGCCATGTGCTGCCGCTGGCGTTCGATGGCGGAACCGCGTCGCGTCCCTTGGGCTGGATATGGCTGGCAGTGGGTTTGCTGCTGTTTGGCTGGACGCTGTGGACGTTCCATCGTCATCACACCACGGTTAATCCCTACGCGGGCGCGTCCGAGCTTTGCACCGGCGGCCCGTTTAGCTTCAGCCGCAATCCGATTTATCTTGGTGACTGGTTCATTCTGATTGGCGTTGCGCTGTTGTTGAACACGCTGTGGCCGCTGCTGTTCGCTCCCTTGATCTGGCTCATGCTCCGTTTTGGCGTGATCCGGCACGAAGAAGCCCATCTTGAAGCGAAATTCGGTGACGCTTACCGGGACTATAAAAAGCGCGTCAGGCGCTGGTTATAAGCCCCTCAAACTCATCCAGTTTGAGTACCGCGCGGGCGTTGCGGGTGGTCGCTGCGGCGACGGCTTCCAGCGTCATGCCGCGCAGCTCTGCCAGTTCCATTGCAATACGGGGCAGTTCACCCGGCGCGTTGCGGCCTGAACCGATCCACACCGGCGGCATGTCGGGACTGTCGGTTTCCAGCACAATGGATTCGAGCGGCAGTTCGGCCGCCAGCCGGCGCAGATGCGCGGCGCGCGGCCAGGTGAAGGCGCCGCCAAAGCCGAGTTTGAAACCCAACTTGATGAATTCTGCCGCCTGTTGCGCGCTGCCGTTGAAAGCATGAGCGATGCCGCCGGAGGGTTTGATCTGGCGCAGGTGTTTCAGTAATACATCGCTTGATTTGCGACCGTGCAGCAGCACCGGCAAGTCGAAATCGCGGGCGATTTTCAGTTGTTCGACGTAGTAGTGTTTCTGCGTGGCGGGGTCGAGTTCGCGCACAAAAAAATCCAGACCGATTTCGCCGATCGCCACCGGGCGCTGCGCCTCGACCTGCGCGCGCAGGCCGGCCAGATGCTCGGGGCGATGGGAGGCGATGAGCATGGGGTGCAGCCCCCAAGCCGGCAGGCAGCCGGGATAGCGGGCGCAGGTGGCGGCGACGGCGGCAAAGTTGTCGCGGGTGACACTGGGAACGATCTGGATTGCGACGCCGCCTGAGCGGGCACGCGCGTATTCAGCGTCGCGGTCAGCATCGAATTCAGCCGCATCCAGGTGGCTGTGGGTGTCAATGAAAAACGGCGTCTTTGAAGACGCCGTTTCGTTTGCTGACGACATGCAGGCTCAGTCGTTGTTGGCAAAACCCAGCAACTGCAGCAGGCTGGTGAACAGATTGAAGATCGCCACGAACAGGGTGACGGTCGCCATGATGTAGTTGGTTTCGCCGCCGTGGATGATTTCGCTGGTCTGGTACAGGATCAGGCCGGACATCAGCAGCACGAACATGGCCGAAACCGCCAGCGACAGGCCGGGCAGCTCAAAGAAGAACGCACCGATGCCGGCCAGGAAAGCCACCAGGATGCCGACTGCGAGGAAGCCGCCCATGTAGCTGAAATTCTTGCGGGTGGTCATCACGTAGGCGGACAGGCCGAGGAAGATCGCGGCGGTGCCACCCATTGCCATCATCACGGTCTGACTGCCGTTGGGCAGTGAAAGATAGGCGTTGAGGATGGGGCCGAGGGTGTAGCCCATGAACCCGGTCAGGGCGAATACGAAGCCGAGCCCTGCGGCGCTGTCACGAAATTTGGTGGTCAGGAACAGCAGACCGAAGTAGCCGACCAGGGTGATGATGAAGCCGGGGGAGGGCAGGTTGAGCGACATGGTCACGCCAGCGGTGAGCGCGGCAAATGCCAGCGTCATCGACAGCAGCATGTAGGTATTGCGAACGACCTTGTTGGTCGACATTGCCGCAGACTGGCTGCGACCGAGAGTGGTGACTTGCGGATTCATGTGACCTCCAGAAAATAACGAACAGCAGAATGCTGCATATGGAGCAATTTTAGCCCAGCAAGTTCCTGGGAGATAGCGTTCGGTGAAAACCGGGCAGCCAGCCGGATCATGTGTCGTCGGTGTTGTTGATTGCGCGTCGGACGATCTCGGACGTAAATCCCCGGCTCAGCATGAAACGGATGTGCCGGGCTTTTTCGGCTGCATCGGCAGCGGGAGAGCCGAATTTTTTTTGCCATACTTCGCGTGCGCGATCGAGTTCGCTGTCGCGGTTTTCGCTGAGTACGCTGCTGATAATGGTGTCGCTCACGCCGCGCTGGCGCAGATCGTAGGCGAGTTTGATGCTGCCCGCCCGTGCGCGATGATCGGCCACATAGCTTTCGGCGAAGCGCTGATCCGACAGCCATTTTTTTGCTTCGAAACCATCCAGCAAGGTGCGGATGTCTGCAGCGTCGAAGCCCGCTTGCTCGAGCTTGCGGGTGAGTTCGACGCGGCTGTGTTCGCGCCGTGCCAGCAAGCCGAGGGCGCGCTCACGCAGCTTGTGCGCTTGCGGCTCGGTGCCGGTTTCAGGCATTGGTTTCAGCTACAGCCATGGCCGGGTTGTTGACGCCGACGGCCACGCGCACCTTGGCTTCGATCTCGGCAGCGATTTCCGGATGCTCCTTCAGGTATTCGCGCGCATTGTCCTTGCCCTGGCCGATTTTTTCGCCGTTGTAGGCGTACCAGGCGCCGGACTTGTCGACGAATTTGTGCAGGACGCCGAGTTCGATGATTTCACCTTCGCGCGAGATGCCCTGGCCATACAGAATGTCGAAGAAAGCTTCCTTGAATGGCGGCGAGACCTTGTTCTTGACGACTTTGACCTTGGTTTCGTTGCCGACGATTTCATCGCCTTTCTTGATCGCGCCGATGCGGCGGATGTCGAGGCGAACACTCGCATAGAACTTCAGCGCGTTGCCGCCGGTAGTGGTCTCCGGGCTGCCGAACATGACGCCGATTTTCATCCGGATCTGGTTGATGAAGATGACCAGGGTGTTGGTGCGCTTGATGTTGGCGGTGAGCTTGCGCAGCGCCTGGCTCATCAGGCGGGCTTGCAGGCCCATGTGCGAGTCGCCCATTTCGCCTTCGATTTCGGCCTTGGGGGTGAGTGCGGCGACCGAGTCGATCACCACCACGTCGACGCTGCCGGAGCGCACCAGCATGTCGGCGATTTCCAGCGCTTGTTCGCCGGTGTCGGGCTGCGAAACCAGCAGGTTGTCGACGTCGACGCCGAGTTTTTGCGCATACGACGGGTCGAGCGCGTGTTCGGCGTCGATGAAAGCCGCAGTCCCGCCGATTTTCTGCATTTCGGCAATGACTTGCAGGGTAAGGGTGGTTTTGCCGGACGATTCCGGGCCGTAGATTTCGACCACCCGGCCACGCGGCAGGCCGCCAATGCCCAGCGCAATATCGAGTCCCAGCGAGCCGGTCGAGATGGATTGAATGTCGCGCGAGACATCGTGGTCGCCCAGGCGCATCACCGAGCCCTTGCCGAATTGTTTTTCGATTTGCCCAAGTGCTGCGGCAAGTGCCTTCATTTTGTCTTCGGTCATTGCGGGGGTAGCCATGTTGTCTCTCCAGAGTGAGTTTCGATGGCGTGAATGTAGGTGATACCTTGATTGATGTCAATAAAAAATATGACCTAAGTAAATAATACCAAGTTTGTTGTTTTATTTGCATCGTGCCCACCTATAATTCGCCGGGTCCAAGGCTTGTCCGGAGCAAGCGATATGATTCCAAAAGAAAAAATGTGGCTGGATGTAAAGTGGGCAACGCGTCAGCGCCTGCAATACATCGAAATGATGGCCTGGTATGGGGGCGTGGTGACGCGGGGCGACGTGGCGAAAGCCTTCGGGATTTCGGACGCGGCAGCGACCAAGGACCTCAAGCTCTATAGCGATCTGGCCCCCGGCAATCTGGTCTACCAGCACAATGTGTTTGGTTTTGTGCCCAATGAAGGTTTCACTGCGGCGTTTTCCGACCTGGCGCCCGCCAAGGCCCTGCCCGTTATTGCCGCCAACTTGGCGGTCGCGAATGGGCCGTATGGGGCAGACCTGATTTACGGGCTGGCGAGTGCCTCGCTGCCTTTGCCGGTACGCCTGCCCAGCCAGCAGATTCTGGCGCAGATCACGCGTGCCATTCATGGCCGCCGCAAACTGCGGATTCGTTATCGTTCGCTGTCCAGACGCACAAACCCTGACGAGTCTTCATTTCGCCTGCTTGAACCGCATACGCTGGTTGACACGGGCACCCGCTGGCATGTGCGTGCCTATCACGAGGAAAGCTGCGACTTTCGCGATTTCGTGCTGTCGCGGATCACCCATGCCGAATGTCTGGAGTTGCCTGCCGAATCCAGCGAGCAGTACGACGAAGACTGGACGGAAAGCGTGAACCTCAAGCTAGCGCCGCACAGTGGCCTGGACGTGCTTAAACGCGAAAGCCTGTTGCTCGATTACGGCGTGATGCATGACGACGTGATCGAAGTGGAAGTGCGCCGCGCCTTGCTCGGCTACGTGCTGCAGCGCATGAATGTCGATACCACGCCGGATCACGCCATGAATCCGAATGTGTATCAGTTGATGCTGTTGAACCGCGACGAGATCGAGCCATTCGCGGCGTGGGCTTTTAATTAGAGACAAGCGTCAAGGTACAAGACAGGTGCGACCAGGCAGGCCCCATTCCTGAATCTGTTACCTTGAATCTTATATCTACCTGATCAATTCAATCAGGCCGCGTATTGCCGCCGCGACAGCGCGCGAGCGGATTTCCTCGCGGTCACCATCAAGCCGGCAGGTGGACGACATGCGGGTGCCATCCGCCAGCGCCCAACCGTAGCACACCAGGCCAACTGGTTTTTGCGGGGTGCCGCCGCCCGGCCCGGCCACGCCGGAAATCGCAAGGGTGGCTTGTGCGTGACTGTGGGCGAGGGCGCCTGCGGCCATGGCGCTGGCCGTTTCTTCGGACACGGCGCCATAGGTTTCGAGGGTGCCGGCAGGCACGTCGAGCATTTCCTGCTTGGCGGCGTTGGCATAGGTAATGAAGCCGCGTTCATACCAGGATGAACTGCCGGGAATGGCGGTGAGCAATTGTCCCACCCAGCCGCCGGTGCAGGATTCGGCAGTAGCCACCATCCAGCCACGCGCGTGCAGGGCATCGCCCAGTTCACGGGCGAGTTGGCAAAGTTCTTCGTCGCTTACACGAGCCATTGCAATCCTTTGATAACGGCAAGCGCATAGCCCGCTGCCAGGAGGTCGTCAAACATGACGCCGAAGCCGTTTTTAAGGCGGCGGTCGGCCAGTCGGATCGGCCAGGGTTTGACAATGTCAAAAAACCGGAACAACAGGAAGGCAATGCCTGCCCATATCCAGCCCGCCGGGGTAAACAGCAACACCAGCGCGAAGGCGACGATTTCATCCCACACCATGCCGCCGTGATCGGCGACGCCGAGCGCGCGGCCGGTTTGACCGCAGGCCCAGACGCCGAGCAGGAAGCTGGCCATCAGCAAGACAAGCTGATTCGGCAGACCGGGCACGACGGCGACGATCAGCCAGAGCAGCGGCCAGCCGAGCAGGGTGCCAACCGTGCCGGGGGCTTTGGGCGCGAGGCCGCTGCCGAAGCCAAAGGCGATCAGGTGAGCCGGATGCGCAAACAGGAATTTAAGATCAGGCTGCGAAGTGGTCATAGCCGGTTTTGAGGTAAGGGATAGGTTGACCATCGGCAGCGATGACACTCAGGCGGGACTCGGCAGTGATTTGGCCGATGCGGGTAACCGCCACCGCTGCGCCGGTACCGGCAGCATGGATCGCGTCGCGCTGGTCGGCGGGCGCGGTGAAGCAGAGTTCATAGTCGTCGCCGCCCGCCAGCACGCAATCGCGCGCAACGGGTTCATGCAAATACGACTGCACCACTGGCAGCGTCGGCAACGCGCTGAACTCAAGCTGCGCGCCCACGCCAGAACGTTCCAGGATATGACCGAGGTCGGCCAGCAAACCATCGGAAATATCAATTGCACTGTTTGCAATGCCGCGCAGCGCGATGCCAAGCGCCACCCGCGGTGTCGGCAGATACAGAGCCGGCAGCACGCGGGCGGCGTCGATTTGTTCCATGAACAGCCGCCCTTGCCGGTAGGCCAGCGCCAGCGCCGCCGAGCCGAGCGTGCCGGAGACCCAGATGTCGTCGCCGACTCGTGCGCCGTCGCGCCGCAGTGCCTGGCCGGGCGGCACTTCGCCCATCACCGTGATGCTGAGGGTGAGCGGGCCACGCGTGGTGTCGCCGCCGACCAGTTCGATGCCGTGCAGGTCCGCCAGGCGAAAGAAACCGCGTGCAAATGCCGTCAGCCAGGCGTCGTTTTCTTCCGGCAGCGCAATGGCCAGGGTCGCCCAGCGCGGCGTCGCGCCCATTGCGGCGAGGTCGGACAGATTCACCGCCAGCGATTTATGGCCGATGCCGGCGGGGCTGTCCTGCGGCGAGAAGTGGCGGCCTTCGAGCAGCATGTCGGACGACACCGCCAGCTGCATCCCGGGCGTCGGTGCCAGCAGCGCACAGTCGTCGCCCACACCCAATACCGCGCCGGGGGTGGCGCGGGTGAAGTGTTTGGCGATGAGGGAGAATTCCATGTTGAGGGGGAGCGGTAAACGGAGAGGATGCGGGCGGCATCCTTTCGCTCACGGCTTACCGCGACGCGCCTGCCCGGCTTCCACCGCGCGCATTTCCTGCGCCAGCTTGTCGAGCACGCCATTGATGTATTTGTGGCCGTCGATGCCGCCGAATGATTTGGCCAGCTCGACGCTTTCGTTGATGACGACGCGCATTGGTACATCGGGACAGTTCAGCAGCTCATAGGCGCCGATCAGCAGGATGCTGCGCTCGACAGGCGACAGCTCGGTGAGTTTGCGGTCGATGAAGCGGCCGATGTGCGTGCCGAGCAAGTCTTCTTCCTTGAGCACGCCATAGAGCAGGGTGCGGAAGTAGGCCTCGTCGGCGCGTTTGAACTGTTCGTCTTCGGCCAGGTTGGCCGCGATCAGGGTGACATCCGCCCCTCCGATCAGCCAGGCATACAGGCCTTGCAGGGTGAACGAGCGGGCAAGTTTGCGGGAACCGGCCATCTCAGATGCGTTTCAACAGGTTGGCCATTTCAACCGCCACGCGCGCGGCATCACGGCCTTTTTCGGCCATGCGCACATGTGCCTGCTCGACGGTATCGACCGTGAGGATGACGTTGGCGATCGGCACGCCGGTTTCCAGCTGCACATCGAGAATGCCGCGCGCAGATTCGTTGCAGACAATTTCAAAGTGATAGGTGTCGCCGCGCACCACGGCGCCAATGGCGATCAGCGCGTCGTAGTTACCCGATTGCGCCATTTTTTGCAGCACCAGCGGGTGCTCCAGCGCACCGGGCACATCGACCAGCAGGACGTCATCACGGGCGACCCCAAGTTTGTCCAGTTCGAGCTCACATGACGACAGCAAGCCTTCGCAAATGTCCTTGTTGAAGCGGCTCATGACGATGCCGATTTTGAGTCCTGCGCCCTGATAAACCGGGTCGAGTTCGGAAATTTCGCTGTTGGTTCCCATATTCGTATCCTTTGGATTAAGCCTTGTCGAGATAGCCGACGACTTCGAGGCCGAAGCCGTCCATCGCCGGCATTTTGCGCGGGCTGGCCAGCAGTTTCATTTTGCCGACGCCGAGGTCGCGCAGGATTTGCGCGCCGATGCCGTAGTCGCGCAGATCGTATTTGCGGTCGGTTATCGGTGCTGGACTAATGCGGCCGAGCAGGGCGTCGGCGGTTTCGGGCCGATGCAATAAAACCAGCACGCCGGACTGTGATTCAGCGATACGTTCCATCGCGCCCATGATCGGCCACGAGTGTCCGCCGCCGGTAACGTCGAGAAAGTCCATCACGCTCAAAGGCTCATGCACCCGTACCAGCGTTTCCTGGTCAGCATGGATTTCGCCCTTGACCAGCGCGAGATGGGTTTCACCGGCGCACTTGTCACGATAGGCGATCAGGCGGAACGCGCCATACACCGTCTGGATCAGGCGGTCTGCTGCGCGCTCGACCAGGCTCTCGGTCTGGTTGCGGTAATGGATGAGGTCGGCGATGGCGCCGATTTTCAGGCCGTGTTCCTGGGCGAACGGCACCAGATCCGGCAGCCGCGCCATGGTGCCGTCGTCCTTGAGGATTTCGCAGATCACCGATGCCGGTTCGAGCCCGGCCAGCCCGGCCAGATCGCAGCCCGCTTCGGTGTGGCCGGCACGCACCAGCACGCCACCGGGTTGCGCGCGCAGCGGGAAGATGTGCCCAGGCTGGATGATGTCGGTGGCCTTGGCGTCATGCTTCACCGCAGCCTGGATGGTGACGGCGCGGTCGGCCGCTGAAATGCCGGTGGTCACGCCTTCGGCCGCCTCGATCGACACGGTGAACGCGGTGCCGTGCGGCGTCTGGTTGTCGGAGACCATCTGCTTGAGGCCGAGCTGGCGGCAGCGCGCGTCGGTCAGCGTCAGGCAGATCAGGCCGCGCCCGTACTTGGCCATGAAGTTGATCGCATCCGGGGTAGCAAACTCGGCGGCCATCACCAGGTCGCCCTCGTTTTCGCGGTCTTCCTCGTCCACCAGCACGACCATGCGGCCGGCCTTGAGTTCTTCGATAATTTCCAGGGTGGAGGCGAGGCTCATCAATCTTTGTCCGTTGTTTGGGTAAATAGCGAAAGCCGCTCGACATAGCGCGCGATCATGTCGACTTCCAGGTTGACCTGACTGCCGGTTTTCAAATGCTTGAGCGTGGTCATCTGCAGCGTGTGTGGAATCAGGTTGAGTGCGAAGCGCGCGCCATCCACTTTGTTGACTGTCAGTGACACGCCGTTCACCGTGATCGACCCCTTGCGGATAATGTAGCGCGCAAGGTCGGTAGGAGCATCGATTTCCAGCAAGTGGGATTCGCCTGCCGGCACAAAGCGGTGCACCGTGCCGACGCCGTCGACATGGCCCGATACCAGATGGCCACCGAGCCGGTCTGCCAGGCGCAGTGCCTTTTCTAGGTTGACTTCGGCACCGGGTAAAAAACCTGCGGTGCAGTGCAGGGTTTCGGCGGATACGTCCACCGTGAAGCTGTCTGCCGTCAAGACCACCACAGTCAGGCAGACGCCGTTCACTGCAATGCTGTCGCCCAGCGCCACATCGGAAAAGTCCAGCCCACCCCCGGCAATGACCATGCGCGCATCAGCGCCGCGCGCGTCGTACTCGTGGATGTGGCCGATGGATTGAATAATGCCGGTGAACATGCGGAGGAGGCCTGCAGAAAGACCCGGCATTGTAGGCGTTTAGGCGGGGTGGGTGAACCCCGGCGCATTATCCGGTGATCATTATTTACTTAAAGATACGCAGATCTTTAATTTGCTACAATGGTCGCTTCGGTAATGACTGGAAGGTCGGCATGACAACGCCAAGATCCTTTGCCATTCGTGGTCATACGCTGCTGCCCATCGTTCAGGGCGGCATGGGGGTGGGCGTGTCGGCACACCGGCTGGCGGGTGCCGTGGCGCGTGCGGGCGCAGTAGGCACGATTGCCAGCATCGACCTGCGCCATCACCATGCTGATTTGACGGAGCAGGCCAGGCACTGCCGCGACAAGAAGGAGCTCAACCGGCTGAACCTGATTGCACTGGATCGCGAAATCAAGGCCGCGTTGCAAATTGCGGCGGGTCGCGGGCTGGTGGCAGTCAACGTCATGAAAGCAGTGGAGGAATATCCGGCCTATGTGCACCAGGCCTGTGCCTCGGGTGCGCAGGCGATTGTGATGGGCGCTGGGCTGCCGTTCGATCTGCCGGAACTCACCGGAGACTATCCTGACGTTGCACTGATTCCGATTTTGTCGGATGCACGGGGGGTCGCCATTGTGCTGAAAAAATGGGCGCGTAAAGGCAGGCAGCCGGACGCCATCGTGATCGAGCATCCCTTGTATGCCGGCGGCCACCTTGGCGCACCCAATCCGTCCGATCTTGGGCATGCCAGGTTTGATGTCGCCGAAGCGCTGCCCGGCATATTCAAGACGTTTGATGACATGGGCATCGCGCGCGAGCAAATACCAGTCATTGTTGGCGGCGGCATCAACAGCCATGAAAAAGTGCTGGACGTGCTTGCACTGGGAGGCCGTGCGGTACAGCTCGGCACGCCGTTCGCTGTCACCGAAGAGGGCGATGCCCACGTCAATTTCAAACACGTGCTGGCCAATGCCAAACCAGAGGACATCGTCACCTTCATGAGCGTGGCCGGTTTGCCCGCGCGTGCGGTGAACACGCCGTGGCTCGCCAACTACCTCAAGCGTGAAACCAAGTTGCAGGCGATGGCCAAGCCCGATCCCAATCGTTGCGCCATCGGCCTGCACTGCCTGACGCAATGCGGCCTGCGCGACGGCCTCAAGAAAGCCGGGCAGTTCTGCATCGATTCGCAACTGGTGGCGGCGTTGAAGGGTGACGTCAACAAGGGGCTGTTTTTTCGCGGCAGCGAAAGCTTGCCCTTCGGCAATGCGATCCATCCGGTACAGGCCCTGATCGACTACCTGCTGACCGGCGTGAAGCCCGAGCAGATGACCCCCGAATCGGTGGCAGAGGCAGCGTGAGCAGGCTCACTGATCGTATTCACACGTTTGGCCGCGCCATGCTGGAGCGACATGGCGAACGGGTGCACAAGATTGCGCTCGACGCCGGTTTCACCTGTCCCAACCGCGACGGCAGCAAAGGCATCGGCGGCTGCACCTTCTGTAACAACAAATCCTTCGCGCCGGGCGCGCGCGACCAGGTTCCGCTGGCCGACCAGTTCGAGCGTGCGCGTGGCCGCATTGCGCGCGGCACCGGCGCGCGCCGCTTCATCGCTTATTTTCAGGCCTACACCAACACCTACGCCCACGTGGACGAACTGCGCGCGCTCTATGACGCCGCGCTGGAAGCGCCCGACGTGATGGGGCTGTCGATTGGTACGCGTCCCGATTGCGTGCCGCCGCCGGTGCTGGATCTGCTGGCGGAATACCGTGAGCGCGGTCACGAGGTATGGCTGGAGCTTGGCCTGCAGTCGGCGTTCGACGCCACGCTGGTGCGGGTCAACCGCGGTCACGGCTTTGCCGAATACGAAATCGCAACACAAGCAGCACGGGCGCGCGGCATCCCGGTGTGCTGCCATCTGATCGTCGGCCTGCCGGGCGAGGATGAGTCCCACAGCCACGCCAGCCTCGACCGTGTACTTGAGGTCGGGGTCGACGGGCTCAAGCTGCATCCGCTGCACGTGGTGAAACACACCAAACTGGCAATCGAATGGAAGCGCGGCGAATACGTGCCGCTGACCGAAGCGGACTATGTGCGCATCGCCGCCGACCTGATCGAGCGCACGCCGTGGCAGGTGCTGTACCACCGCGTCACCGGCACCGCTTCGCCCGATATCCTGCTGGCGCCCGCGTGGTGCGCCAAGAAATGGGACATCTTGAACGGCATCACCAACGAACTGGCACGGCGTGATAGCCGCCAGGGTGCGCGTGCAGTGCAAATTTGGAAGGAGGAATTGCATGCCGCTTGACCTGATTTGCCCTGCCGGCAGCCTGGTATCACTCAAGGCTGCCATCGACCACGGCGCCGATGCCGTCTACATGGGCTTTCGCGACAACACCAACGCACGCGCCTTTCCCGGCCTCAACTTCGACGAGGCGCAGGCGGCCGAAGGCTTGCGCTACGCGCACGATCGCGGCCGCAAGGTGCTGCTCGCGCTCAACACCTATCCGCAGCCCGACAGCTGGAGCCGCTGGACCGGCGCGGTCGACCGTGCGGCGAAACTCGGCATGGACGCGGTGATCCTCGCCGACGCCGGGCTGATGCGCTACGCGGTCAAGCAGCACCCGCACCTGCGGCTGCATCTGTCGGTGCAGGGCTCGGCCACCAGCTACGAGGCGGTGAATTTCTACCGCGAACACTTCGGCATCCAGCGTGCCGTGCTGCCGCGCGTGCTGTCGCTGCCACAGGTGGAAAACGTGGTGCAGCACACCGACGTCGAGATCGAGCTGTTCGGCTTCGGCGGCCTGTGCGTGATGGTGGAGGGACGCTGCCTGCTATCGTCGTATTGCACCGGCGAGTCGCCCAACTCGGCGGGGGTGTGCTCGCCGCCGAAAGCGGTGCAATGGACCGACACGCCCGCCGGGCTGGAATCGCGCCTCAACGGCATGCTGCTCGACCGCTACGGCAAGGACGAGAAGGCCGGCTATCCGACGCTGTGCAAGGGCCGCTTCGAAGTCGGCGGTGAAACCTATTACGCCATCGAGGAACCCACCAGCCTCAACACCCTCGACCTGCTGCCCGAGATGCTGAAAATCGGCATCGCCGCGATCAAGATCGAAGGCCGCCAGCGCAGTCCGGCCTACGTGACGCAGGTGACGAAGGTGTGGCGCGCCGCCATCGACGCGGTGAAGAAAAATGCCGATCGCTTCAAGCCCGCACCTGCCTGGCAGGCCGAGCTCAACAAGCTGTCGGAAGGGCAGAGCCATACGCTCGGCGCCTATCACCGGCCATGGAAGTGAGCGTTGAGCGGCGATGCGTCCGCTTTTTCTTTCATCTTGTAACTTGAAACTTGCCCCAGTGAAATGAACCTCAGTCTTGGCCCTCTGCTGTATTACTGGTCGCGCGACGACATGCTTGCCTTCTACGCTGAGGCCGCAAACTGGCCGGTCGCGCGGGTCTATCTGGGCGAAACGGTTTGCTCGCGCCGTCACCTGTTGCGCCTGCCGGACTGGCTGGCCATCGCCGAGCAGTTCGCCGCCGCCGGCAAGCAGGTGGTGCTCGCCAGCCAGACCCTGATCGAGTCCGAATCCGACCTCAAAACGCTGCGCCGCATCGTCGGCGACGGCCGTTTTCAGGTCGAGGCCAACGAGTGGGGCGCGGTGCGGCTGCTGTCCGAGGCGGGTGTGCCCTTCGTCGCCGGGCACACGCTCAATGTCTACAATCCGGACACGCTGGACGTGCTCGCCGGACTGGGCGCACAACGCTGGCTGCCGCCGGTGGAAATGTCGCGCGCCACGCTGACGTCGCTGCTCGAACGCGCGCCGGCCGCAATGGAAACCGAGGTTTTCGCCTATGGCCGGTTGCCGCTGGCGTATTCGGCGCGCTGCTTCACCGCGCGCCACTACAACCTGCCCAAGGACGATTGCCAGTTTCGCTGCCTCGACCACCCGGATGGCTTATTGTTGTCAACCCGTGAGGGCGCGCCTTTTCTGACGCTAAACGGCGTTCAAACCCAATCCGCCGGTGTCTACAATTTGATCAACGAACTGCCCGCCCTGCGTGAACTCGACGTCACCAGCCTGCGTCTGTCGCCGCAGTCGCGTCAGATGGGCCGCGTGATCGACGCTTTTCAGGCGGCGCTGGCGGGCGAGCACGAGGCCGCCAGCGCACTGGCGCGCATCATGCCCGGACAGGCGGTCGACGGCTACTGGCATGGCCGCGCGGGCCTTGAAAACAGCATGGAGCAACACGCCTTGATATGTCCGGACACCTGAAATGTTGATCACGCGCAGACTGGAATTCGACGCCGGCCACCGCATCCCCCATCACGCCAGCCAGTGCCGGCATCTGCACGGGCATCGCTATGCCATCGAAATCACCCTGTCCGGCGAGATCATCCAGACCGAGGGAATGGCGGAGCAGGGCATGGTGAAGGACTTTTCCGATGTGAAAAACATTGCCAACCGCGTACTGGTCAACCATTGGGACCACGCCTTTCTGGTGTACCAGGGGGATCGCAGCGTGGTTGATTTTCTGGCAAGCCTGCCCGACCATAAAACAGTTGTGCTGACAGTGGTGCCGACCGCAGAAAACCTCGCCGCCGAGGCGTTCCGTATCCTCGACGCAGCCTACCTCGACACTTACGGCAACCAGCTGCGGCTGCAACGGGTGCGTTTATACGAAACCCCCAATAACTGGGCTGACGCCGTGCGTTAAGGCAGCGACCCTTTTTCAGGAATGAAACCATGTTGAATTTCGTTTTCCCCGCACCCCTGGCCAAGCGGGTCAACCAGCTTCCGGTTGCGCCGCCTAGCCGGGTTTTCTCAATGCTGGCAAACCGTCTGCTGTGGCCTGCGCTCAAAACATTCGACTGGCAGCCGCTGGTTGGCCGACGCTACGCCATTCGTGTCAAAGACCTCGGACTCAGTCTGCGCTTTACCGTGACCCAGCACGGGTTCGCGCCGGATAGTGGCGCACCCGACCTCACCATCAGCGCGACGGCCCGCGATTTCCTGCTGCTGCTCAGCCGGCGCGAAGACCCCGATACGCTGTTCTTCAGCCGCCGTTTGGTAACCGAAGGCGATACCGAACTCGGCCTCACGGTCAAAAACCTGCTCGATGCGCTCGATCCCGAGTCGGTACTGCACCATCTGCCCAAGCCGTTGGCACATGCCGCGCGGCGTTTGATGGGCGCTTAGATCTCGCGATTTATCGCCCGAACCGGGTTGGCCAGGTCACAAGGTGCCGGGCAGCGTCTGGCTGCCTTGCCCGGCACGCTTCGCCGCTTAATTTGGCTCTGCATTTGCCGTTATCAACCGTGCTACGTTAACAACGCGCACTGGCAAGGGGCCTTTTTTGAACCGATTTACCGCAAAACTTGTGCACGGATTTGGCCAGCTGGCCTTTTGGCGCAAGCCGATCGCATCGATCACGGAAGAGCCGGCGTCCTCCACCGGCCCGGAGCCTGCAACAGACCATCAGGCAGAAGCGGAATCAAGCGCGGCCGCTGAGACGCCCGTGCTGCAAACCAGCTGGTTTGCGCGCCTGAAAGGCAAACTCCGTCGGCCACCCAAATCAGAACAGCCCGAAGCAGACGAAGAGACGCCTCAAGCCAGCGCGCCTGAACCCGCCGTTGCGGAAGAGGCAGTGGATGAAAGTCGAGTTCAGCGCGTGCGTGCCGTCCTTGCAAACAAATGGGTGGTGATATCGGGGGGCAGCGTCATGCTGATTGCAGTCGTCGCCACTCTGGCGGGGATGCTGCTGCAGTCCGGTCAGGAGAAAAAACAGCTTCAGATCGAACTGGTTGCGGCACAGCAAAAGCTCAAGCAGGTTGACGCGAAGCAGAAGCCCGTCAGCATCAAGCCCGCCCCGCTCAAATCCGCCGTCCATCCGACTGTCGCAATTGCCCCGCCGGCCCAACCTAGAGCTGCTGCGGTGGGAGGGGAGTGCGAGCTGTCCAACCCGGAAAATGCCGCCGAAAACCTCAAACGCTGCATCGACAGCTTCAATGCCATGTCTGAGTGATCGCCTGCCTTGCGATGGACGGGCGAACGCGGGCGGACCGCGATGCCCGTTTATCCATCAGGCGGTTGGCGTTTCCTTGGCAGGTGGAATCAGCAGCACCGGCACCCATGATCGCCTCAGCGTCCATTCGGCTACGCTCCCGAGCATGAGGTGCTGAAAGCCGCGGCGACCGTGCGTTCCCATTATCAGCAGATCTGCGCCCCAGCGCGCAGCATGCACCACGCGCAATCTGGCCGGCAGGGACTGAGCCAGTTCAATGGCCTGTTGCAATGCGTGCCGCGACAGGTCGCTTTCGTCCATCGCCATCAGAATTTCGGGTACATGGACTCACTCCCGGGTTGAACTGGGAACCGCACCGCCCGACTTGAACGATGCGCCTGTTGACAGTGGCAGCGCCTGGGTGCGCAGCAACAACTCACGCAGCGCATCGACAAAACGACGATTGTCTTCGGACAGTGCCGTGGTGATACGCATGAAGCCCGGACCAAGCGCCGGATCGTTCAAAGGCTTGATCAGGATGTCGCGGCTACGGAGCTGGTCGGCAATCTCGGCCGCGTTGTGCGGCGCAAGATCGGCGAGGAAGAAATACGTGTGGGTTGGATAGGTCTTCACGCCCAGTGTGCGCAAGGTGGCGGCGAGTTCCACGGTCCATGCGTGCAGTTGCGCGGCACGGGCGTGAATCTGGTCTTCGTGCTGCAGCGTGGCGATGGCCGCCGCCTGGCTGGGGCGGGCGAGCGGATAGGCGTCGTTGTGGCCATTGAGGTCGTCGGCGATGGCCTCGGGAAAGACGCCGTAACCGACGCGGAAGCCCGCCAGGCTGTGGGCTTTGGACAGGGTGCGGGTCACCAGCAGGTTCGGGTGATCGGGCACCCAGTGTGCCACGGATTGTCCGGCCAGGCCGATGAAGGCCTCGTCGACCAGAAAGCGTGTCGTCGGATGACGGCGCAGCAGATCCGGCAGGGGCGCCATGTCGAAGATGCCGCCATTGGGATTGTTGGGGTTGACGATCACCACCAGCGTGGTGCCCGGCGGAATCACCAGATCGCGCAAGTCGAAGGCAAAGTCCTTGTCCTCGGGCAACCGTGTTTCGGTGTAATGCTGCGCGATTTCGGGGAACAACACGTAGGTTGGCGTCAGCAGGTGAACCTGCTGGCCAAAGCGGTCGAACAGCTGGCGCAGGATCAGTTCGGAACCGGCATTGATGTGAACCAATCGTTCGGCCACGCCGAGCTGTTCGCTGATCAGCTGGCGCAACGGCGCGGAGTAGGGCTCGGTGTAATAGTTTCCGTGCGCCGCTTCGGCACAGGCTGCTGCGACCGCCTCGTCGATGGGTGGCAGCGGGTTTTCGCACAGCAGGAGCTTGATGCCGTGGAAGGTGCCGCCGCCTTTTTCGTGTGTGCTGCTCATGATTTCTCCTGATTGAGACTGCCATAGCAAGTCGTCATGGCCAGCCCGCTTCGCCTGCGGCAGTCAATCGTCTACGCGGTTCAGTTACCCGCAGCCGGCGCTCAGCTTTGGCTTTCAACGCCCGGGTTCGGCAAACCTGCAAGCTTGCAGAGCATCTGGACGAGTCTTGATGGAACATGTCGTCATAAACCATAGCAGTTCAACGGCAGTTTATTTGCCCGTGGCGCGTGCGTGGAAGAGCAAAAAAAAAGCGGGTCGCATGACTGCGCCCGCTTCGACAATTTACGCTGACTTTATAGCGGCCGTGTGATCACGATCGCGCCGCGCAACTCGCCTGCGCTGTATCCGGTTGCCCGGTCCAGCGGATATTCGGTGCTCAGGCGCGCTCTCACGCCTTCCGGAATCGATTCGGATGGGCCGTGACAGGTCAGGCACATTGGCTGCATGGCGATGGCCTTGGCGTAGCGCATGTGCTTGCCGGACGCATCGGTCACCACTTCGGCAAACTCCATGGTGTCGGCTTTTTCGCCCTGCTTCATGCGTGCGGCAAACGATGCCAGCGCCTCGGCTTCCCAGCCCTTGGCCGGGCCGGTTTCGGCATTGCGCGCACGGGTTCCCACGCGGCTGACGGTCCAGCCGGTTTGTTTCGACAGGTCGTTCGCGATCTGCGGGGCAATGTTTTTGCAGACGCTGACGGCTTCTGCCGGGCCGCTAGCCGTCATGGCCTCTTTCAGCTTGCCGCCGAGTTGGGTGCCGAGCGCCTTGGCGACAGCACGGGTTTCTTCGATCTGCTTGGGTTGCGCCGCTTCGACCTTGGTGACGGTGCTGGTTTCGGACGTGGCGCAGGCGGTCAACAGCAGCGTCAGGGTAACAATCAAGGGGGTTTTCATGGTGGCGTATTCCGGTTGGTTTAAAAAAGGATTCAACTGGGGAAACAGGCATGACACGGTTTAATGGCCCTCGACACGGATTTCCTAGCGGGTTACGGCGTCGACTCCTGAGTTAAAGCGATGCATCAGGTCCTGGGGGCTGAGGGTGCAGCGCGCATGAAAAACGCTGCGCTCTGTTTCAGGCTTATTCGCCGAACTGCGTCGTTTCGCGTTCGACCGGCAGATTGGCCTGTGCCCAAGCGTCAAACCCGCCATGAATCGAACGCACGCCGACATAGCCCATGCGCTGCAGATTCAGCGCGGCCAGTGCTGCGCGGCCGCTGGTTTTACAGTAGACCAATATGTCGCGATCGCGCTGCGACAACTGCGGGTGATCACCAATTTTGAACTCCAGCAGGCCGCGTGGAATGTTGATCGCACCGGGTATGTGGCCGGCATCAAATTCGGCCGGCTCGCGCACATCCAGCAGCAGGGCATGCGGCATGGCATTCCGGGCAGCCGCCAGATCGATTTCGGTAATATGCGTTTTGGCTTCGGCAACCAGATCAAGTGCAGACATCGGCATAACAAACTCCTGAGTAAAAATGAAAAAGGGCAGCGGGTGCCCGTTGATTATTTGGCTGCTACTTTGCCGCACGCCAGATTCGCCGGAATCGCGATATCCATCAGCTTGGGATTGTCCAGAACCAGGCTGTTCATCAGCTCGATGTACGCTTCCCGCGAGCTATTGGCCAAGCGCGGATTATGGCGCTTTTCCTCGCCGATGCTCGATGCGGTCCAGCCCTTGTAGTCATGCGCCGGGTAGACCAGCGTGTCGTCCGGCAGGGCAAACAGCTTATCGACAATGGAGTCCCACGATTTGCCCGCATCGCCGGCCTGAAAGTCGGTGCGCCCGGTGCCGCGGATCAGCAGCACGTCGCCGGTGAACACCGCCTGCGGCTGGTCGGGGTTCAGCAGAAAGCTGAAGGACTCATTGGTGTGGCCGGGCGTGTAGATCGCGCGCAGCTTGACGCCGTCGACGTCGATCAGGTCGCCTTCGCGAACGTGGTCGGAGACGCATTCAGCCTGGGTGAACTCGCCCATCAGGGTGGTGCAGCCGGTCGATTCGCGCAGGTCGCCCAGCCCGGTGACGTGGTCAGCGTGGGTGTGGGTGTCGATGGCGCGCACCAGCTTCAAATCCAGGTCGGATATGGCTTTCAGGTAATGCGGCACCATTTCCTTGACCGGGTCGATGATGAGGGCTTCGCGGCCGACACCCGATGCGATCAGGTAAGTGTAGGTGCTTGATTCTGCGTCGAAGAATTGACGGAACAGCATGTTTATCTCCTTGTCTGGGGCCAAAAACTCAACTTTGGCGTTTGATCCGGCAGCGCCGGATCACGTGTCACGAAATAGGATTGTTTAATATTGACAAAAACACTCAGGAATACAGCAGGCCTTATGCCAAGTTGGTCCGATTCGGACGGAATTCAATATCGGTTGATTTGTTTAATCTAAGTTGGGAAGCACGCGATGCATACAGACGCGGCTTTCGGAGATCAAATAGCTGTCATAAACGGCAGCCATTTGACCGGCCAACCCCCGCCTCAATCCGGGCGGGGCCCATGCGCTTACAACGACTTCGTGCAGAAATACCAGTCGGTGCACTCGTAGCCTTCACCCATGCGGGCCTCGGCGGCGTCGACGTCCTGCGGCGGCGGCACGATGACCTTGTCGCCGGGTTGCCAGCCTTCGGGCGTGGCGACCTTGTGGGCGTCAGACGTCTGCAGTGCGGCAACCAGGCGCAGGAACTCGGGGATCGAGCGACCGTTGGTCATCGGGTAATAGACCATCGCACGCAGAATGCCTTTGGGGTCGATGATGAAGGTTGCCCGCACCGCCGAGGTGTCGCCGGCACCCGGGTGGATCATGCCGAACGCACGTGCCACGTCCATCGACAGATCTTCGATGATCGGGAATGGAATCTCGACGCCGAACTTCTCCTTGATGTTGCGCACCCAGGCAACGTGTGAGTAATAGCTGTCGATCGACAGGCCGAGCAGGTCGCAGTTGAGTTTCTGGAACTCGGGATAGTGGCGCGCGAAGGCGGTGAACTCGGTGGTGCACACCGGAGTGAAGTCGGCGGGGTGCGAAAACAACACCAGCCACTTGCCTTCGTAGTCGGACAACTGCTTTACGCCGTGCGTGGTGCGGGCCTTGAATTCGGGGGCGCGCTCATTGAGGCGCGGGAACTGAGCAACAGCTTGAGTGGTTTCGGTCATGGCAGTTTCCTTTTCTGGGTTGGTTGAGTATTAGAAAACTCTAATATGGAGTGAGTGTAGGCACGTGGCCGTCAAGCATCCAATTGATTGTTTGCCAGGCATTGATCGATCGCGTCAATCGGTCCATTAAACGCAGGGAAGTGGCGATGTGGGCATAGCGAGTCTCGTCAAATTAATGCAAGGCGACGTGATACGCCGCGAGTCCGTTTGGATAGCAAAAGGATGTTCAAGGCCATGACGGCTCAGGCCGCAACCGCTTCGTTGGTGCAGGCATGGCTGGCATCGCCCTGGTTGCGCATGTGGTCGGCCAGCTTGGCGATGGCGTCATACAGTTCGCGGCGCAGCGCGGCGTCGGCTACCGTTTCTTCCAGCGCAAGCTTCATGCACAGCAGCCATTGATCGCGTGCGTCGCTGTCGACCTTGAACGGCAGGTGACGGCGACGCAGCATCGGGTGGCCGTATTTTTCGATGAACAGTTGCGGGCCGCCCATCCAGCCGGAGAGAAACTCGAACAGCTTTTCCGCCGACCCCGACAGGTCTTCGCTGTGCATTTTGCGCAGGGCGTAAGTTTCAGGCAGCTCGTCCATGATGTCGTAAAAGCGGAGCGTGAGCTGTTTTAGCGCGGCTTCGCCGCCGATGCGTTGATAGTGGGTCAAGACGGCTTGTCCGGTTGCCATGGTTTTTACCTTGAAAAATATTGAACATAAAAAACCAGCGCCACGCCCATGCCCAGCCAGGCGACCAGCGGACTGAACACGATGCGAAAAATGCGGTTGCGCGGGACGAATCCGATGCCGTGCACGAATCCGGCCGACATGCCCCACATGACGAGCGACAGCAAGCCGTGGCTGATGGCGCTGCCGTCGAGCGTGGTGAGGCCGCGTGGCATCAGGGTGATGAGCAGCATCAAGGCGATGGCAGCGGCCAGTGTCGAGCCCCGTACCCAACGGTTGTCAAACCAGCGGTTCATGCGCGGTGGGGCTTGCGGTAGGGCCGCAGGTATTGCCATTCGAAGAAGCGCTTGGCCCAGTGGAACAGCCGGCATGGCGGCAGGATCAGCGCGCGCTTTTCGTCGCGATAGACCAGGATGCCGCGGTCGAGCGTGTCGACGATGCAGATCAGTTCGGGCTTGAAGTGCGCAACCGGCGGTTTGCCGGCCAGCGCCAGCAGCAGGTTTTCAGCGGCGGCTTTTGCCTGCAGGTCAGCGATGTGCGCCTGCTTGGGCAGCCAGTCGGGGCCGGGGTAGCTGCCCGAGTCGCCTGCGACGTAGACCGTGTCTGCGCCCCCCACCTGGCAGTGAGTGTCGGCCCGGAAGAGGCCGCCGTCGGACAGCGGCAGGCCGGCCTCGCTTGCCCAGGCAGGTCCCGTCATGCCGGGCATGAAGAGGATCAGGTCGACGGGTATGTCGCCGCCTTCGGTCTTGACCTTGTCCGCTTCGAAGCCGGTGAGCTTGTGGCCGAGATGGGTGGCGATGCCGCGCTTCTGCATTTCGCGCAGCAGGCCCACCACCGCCTTGTCGCCGAGCCGTTTGCCCGGTTCCTTGGCAGCGTTGAAGAACACCAGCTTGAAGCGCCCGCGACGGCCCTGTTTTCTCAACAGGGTATCGATGCCGAACAGCAGCTCGAACATCGGCCCGCCGCGCATCGCGCCCTGCTCTTTCGGATTGGAGCCAAAGCCGAACGCGATCGTGCCGCCATCCATTTTGGCCAACCGCTCGCGGATCGCTTCGGCTGCTACCGAGCCTTCACAGATCGTCAGCGCGTGCTCAATGCCAGGCATGGCCTTGAGAAAACGGCCACCGCTGGCAATGAGCAGCGCATCGTTGGTCAGCGTGCCGCTGTCAGTCAGCACCGTTCGGCCACCATCCTGCAAGCCGGTGACGCGCCCGGCGTGAAATTCGACCCGCTGCTCGGCCAGAAATCCGGAGACGTCGAGGTGCAAGTCGGCACCGCGCCGCAACCCGGACGGCACCCAGATCAGACTGGGGTAATACATCAGTTCGGCCTTGGGCGCGACGAGCGTGATGCGCACATCCGGGCTGCGCCGGCGCAGTTCACGTACGGCGGTGAGCGCGGCGAATCCGCAGCCGAGGATGGCGATGTGTGCGCTCATGCTGCGTCATCTCCGGCTTGCTTGCGCGCGTCGTCGAGCGCGCATTCCCTGGCGTCGCACATCATCGCGCTCATCGAGGCGAGCAGCACGGCCATCGTGACGCCGAGTATCCAGGCGAAATACCACATGGTTGGTCCTTTCAGTAGTCGAGATGCAGGGTGACGGCCGCACCGGGCTTGATGTTGTCGAGGTTGACGGTCAGCGTGGCGGCTTCGGCCGGCACGCACAGCATCAGGGGCAGCATCAGGGGCAGGGGCAGGGGCAGGGCGAAGCTGTAGCGATTCAACAGCGTGGCATTCAGCATGGCGGGTTCCTTGAGCGGAGCGTTAATAGACGGTTTTGTCGTTGGCGGCGACGAACTCGGTGGTGACCTTGCCCCACATCACCTTGTAGGCCCATGAGGTATACATCGCGATTAGCGGCAAAAAAATCACCGTGGCGCCCAGCATCAGGCCAAGCGTGAGCGGCGACGACACGGCGTCGTATACGGTGAGGCTGGAACGCGGGTCGGTGGACGACGGCATGATGAAAGGGAACATCGACACGCCGGCGGTGCCGATGATGCCCGCGCAGCCGAGCGACGACGACCAGAATGCCAGCCCGGCTTTTTTCAGTTGCGCGAACACCACCCCCAGCCCCAGTCCGATGAAGGCGACAACCGGCACCGCGATCGCCCAGTCGTAGCGGTTGTAGTTGAGCATCCACGCGCCTTGCTTGATGGCGACGGTTTTGAACAACGGATCGGGCTGGCTGTTGCCGTCGATCACGCTGGTGATGACGTAGCCGTCGATGCTGCTGGCCACCCAGACGCCTGCCAGGGCGAACAGCATCAGGGTGAGTGCGCCTGCCAGCATGCCGGCGGTGCGCGCGCGGCGGTAGATGTCGCCTTCGGTGCGCATCATCAGGTAGTTGGCACCCTGGAACGTGATCATGCCGAGGCTCACAAGACCGGCCAGCAACGCGAACGGATTGAGCAGCGCCCAGAAGCTGCCGGTGTAGGTCGACATCATCAGGTCGTTGAAGTGGAATGGCACGCCCAGCAGCAGGTTGCCGAAGGCCACGCCGAAGATGATCGGGGGCACCGCGCCGCCAATGAACAGCCCCCAGTCCCAGGTGCTGCGCCAGGTGGCGTTGTGAATCTTGGAGCGGTAGGTGAAGCCGACCGGGCGGAAGAACAGCGCCCACAACGCGGCCATCATCGCCCAGTAAAACCCGGAGAAAGCGGTGGCGTAGACCAGCGGCCAGGCGGCAAAAATGGCACCGCCCGCGGTGACGAACCAGACCTGGTTGCCTTCCCAGTGCGGCGCGACGGTGTTGATGACGGCGCGCCGTTCGAGATCATTGCGGCCGACGAAGGGCAGCAGGGTGCCGACGCCCATGTCATGGCCGTCCATGATGGCGAAGCCGACCAGCAGCACGCCGACCAGCAGCCACCAGATCAGTTTGAGGGTTTCGTAATCCATGTTCGCTCCTTAAACCTTGTTCGCCACAGCGCCTGCGGGCAATGCGCCGCCAGCCGCCTGTTCACCGTGGCTGCCCTCACCAAAATACTTGCCGGTACCCAGGCTGGAGGGGCCGAGTCGGGCGTATTTCTGCATCAGATACACCTCGACAATCAGCAGCACGGTGTAGAAGAAGACGAAGCCTGCCAGCGAGCCGTAGATATTGCCGACCGAAATGTTGGACACCGAGATGTGCGTCGGCAGCACGCCGTAAATGGTCCACGGCTGGCGGCCGTATTCGGCGACCACCCAGCCGAGTTCAGCGGCGATCCACGGCATCGGGATGAACCACAGCGCCCAGCGCAGCAGCCATTTCTTTTCGATGAAATTGCCCTTGATCGAATAGAACAAGGCCAGACTGAACAGCAGCAGGAAGGCAAATCCGAGCGCGACCATGATGCGGAAGCCCCAGAACAGCGGCGCGACGCGCGGGATCGTGCTGTCTACTGCCTGCTGGATCATTTGCGGCGTGGCTTGCGAGACGTCCAGCGTGTACTTCTTCAGCAGCAGGCCAAAGCCGAGATCGGCCTTGTGCGCCTCGAATGTGGCAAGTGTCTGCGCGTCGTCGCGGCTTTTGCGCAGCTGTTCCAGCGCGACCACGGCATGAATGCCGGACTCGATACGCTCGCGATTTTTTTCCTTGATTTCCTTGATGCCGGGCAGGGTCTCGGTGAAAGAACGCGTGCCGATCAGACCCAGCGCATAAGGAATCTGCAATTCGTAATCGTTGGTTTGCGTGGCCTGATTCGGCAACGCGAACAGCGTGAATGGCGCGGGGGCCGGTTCGGTTTCCCACATCGCTTCGATGGCCGCCATCTTGGCTTGCTGCGCTTCGCCAACGGTGTAGCCGGACTCATCGCCCAGCACGATCACCGACAACGCCGAAGCGAAGCCGAACCCCGCCGCGATGCGGAACGAACGGCGCGCGAAGTCGAGGTCGCGGCCCTTCAGCAGGTAGTAACTCGAAATCCCCAGCACGAACAGCGATGCCGTGACATAACCCGCCGACACGGTGTGGACGAACTTGGCCTGCGCCACCGGATTGAACACGATGGCCCAGAAATCCGTCATTTCCATGCGCATGGTGATGAACGAAAACTCGGAGCCGATCGGGTTCTGCATCCAGCCGTTGGCAATCAAAATCCACAGTGCGGACAGGTTCGACCCCAGCGCCATCAGTACCGTCACCATGAAGTGCTTCCATTTGTTGAGCCGGTCCCAGCCGAAGAAGAACAGGCCGATGAAAGTCGATTCAAGGAAGAAGGCCATCATGCCTTCGATCGCCAGCGGCGCGCCGAAGATGTCGCCGACATAGTGCGAGTAATACGCCCAGTTGGTGCCGAACTGGAACTCCATGGTGATGCCGGTGGTGACCCCGAGCGCGAAGTTGATGCCGAACAGCTTGCCCCAGAAGCGCACCATGTCCTTGTAGACGGGACGGTCGGTGATGACGTAGGTCAGCTCCATCACCACCAGAATCACTGCCAGGCCGATCGTCAGCGGCACGAACAGGAAGTGATACAGCGCGGTGACGGCGAATTGCAGCCGGGACAGGTCTACGAGTTCTTCGGTCAGCATGGGCGTTCCTTGGGGTCAGTGCGAGGGGCGTTGTTGTGAATTGACAAGATGATCCGCCACGCTGTCGGCATCCGGGTCAACCGCGTGGCCATCGAAGAAGGCATAGAAGATCGCCACGATCACCAGCAGCTTGATGGCGATGGCCAGCGCGATCTCGCGACCGAGTGGTTGTTGCAGGAATTTGGGCAGGTTTTTTTTCATACAGGTCGTCTCTATTAGCGCAAGGCGCGTGCCAGCTCGGAAAACTGTGGCCGTCAAATTTATTATCGGAATATCAATAGCATAGGCTGTTTGAGTACATGCGCCAGTAGAGGCTGCTGACATATATGGCGACAAGCGCTAGAGTGGCATGACATAAATGGCAGTCAGGCTATCTCAAGATGTCCCCTACCAACGAACTCATCAGCTTTCTCGAAACGCATCCCGATGCCCAAATCGTGATGGATGCCCATTACCACATTCTGGCTGCCAATGCAGCCTATCGCCGCATCTATGCGGGGGGCCGCGACGTGGTCGGCCAGACCTGTTACGCGGTGTCGCATGGTTACAACCGGCCGTGTGACGAATGCGGCGAGTCCTGCCCGCTGGCGGCCAGTCGTGCCAATGGCGAACCGAACCGGGTGCTGCATCTGCACCATACGCCGCGTGGCGAAGAGCATGTGGATGTGGAGTTGACGCCCATCGTCGGCGCGTCGGGCAAGATCGAATATTTCGTCGAGCGCATGATGACGGTGCGCGAGGCCAGCAGTCTGCCGGCGGAAAAAGGCCTGGTCGGCAAGTCGCCTGCGTTCAACCGCATGCTCGAACTGGTGCGCCGGGTGGCGCCGTCCAATACGGCCGCCTTGCTGCTGGGGGAATCCGGTACCGGCAAGGAACTGGTCGCCCAGGCGATTCATCAACAGAGCGGGCGCGAGCACGCCCCGTTTGTGGTGGTGGAGTGTTCGGGCCTCACCGAAACCCTGTTCGAGAGCGAACTGTTCGGCTACGAAAAAGGCGCCTTCACCGGCGCCAACCAGCGCAAGATCGGGCTGGTCGAATCCGCCTCGGGCGGCACCTTGTTTCTGGATGAAGTCGGCGACATTCCGTTGAGCCTGCAGGTCAAGCTGCTGCGCCTGCTGGAAACCGGAACGTTTCGTCGGGTCGGCGGAGTGGAGACGCTGCGCGCCGACTTCCGCCTGATTGCCGCCACCCACCGTGACCTCAAGGGGATGGTCGAGCGCGGCAGTTTTCGCCGGGACCTGTATTACCGTCTGAGCGTGTTCCCGATATTTTTGCCGGCGTTGCGCGAGCGCCGCGAGGATATTGCCCTGCTGGCCGACACCCTGCTCTCCCGGCTGGCGCCGGGGCGCGCCTACAGCCTGAGTCCGCAGGCCCTGGCGCGGCTGCAGGCCTACGATTTTCCGGGCAACATCCGCGAACTACGCAACATCATCGAGCGCGCCATCCTGATGGCCGACGGCGACACCCTGCTACCCGAGCATCTGCCGCCGGAACTGGCAGGGGAGGCGGTGGCGGGGGTTCCGGACATGGACATCGTGCCGCTGGAAATGGCCGAGCTGCGATATTTGCAATGGGCGCTGGCCAAACACAACGGCGATCGCAAATCGCTCGCCGAGCAGCTCGGCATCAGCGAGCGAACCCTGTACCGAAAACTGGCGGCTTGAGCAGCCGCTCCCGGTCAGGCCGCGTCGGGCAGCGCGATTTTCTGGTCGGTGCTGAACTGGTAGTCGTGGAACACGTGCTCGGCGGTCAGCAGCTGGTAGCTGCCATCCTCTAGCCGGCGGGTGGTGTCCTTGAGGCGGTCCGTCGTCTGGCCGCAGGTCCAGATGTCGAAGTTGCGCATGTGGGTGCACAGGCAGGTCTTGTCCTTGACCGAGATTTTCTTTACGCCCGGGTGCAGCGCCACTTCGCGGTTCCAGGCATCGATATAGGCGCAGTTGCCCTTGGCGTCGAGCAGGTAGCCGTAGGCTTCGCAGTTGGGGCGAATACCATCGCCGATGCCAGGGCTGCCCTTGAGCATGCGCATCGGATAGCCGGTCGGCGAGATCGTGTTGACCTCGATGTCGTCTTCGCTGGCCTTGAAATATTCCTGCTTGATCTTGTCCGGCAGGCCGCATTCCTGGGTGACGGTGAAGCGCGTTGCCACCTGCACCGCCGCCGCGCCCTGTTCGAGGAAGGCCGCCGCATCACTGCCGGTGAAAATGCCGCCCGCAGCGATCACCGGAATGTCGAGGTGCTCGGTCTTGAGGAAGGCCAGCACTTCGCCCACAAGGTTGCGCAGATCGTATTTCCACCAGTCCTCGATGCCGAAGCCCAAATGGCCGCCGGCAAGCGGACCTTCCACCACGATGTAGTCCGGCAACCGCTGCAGCCGCGCATTCTTGCGCAGGAACATCCCCAGCGCGCGTGCCGACGACACGATAATGCCGAGCTTGGCGTCGCGAAATCGCGGATGATCTTCGATCAGCGCGAACGAGCCGAGATGCAGGCCGGCCGACAGCGTGATGCCGTCGATGCCGGCGTCGAGCGCCGCCGACAGACGCACGCGCAGGGTATCGCGCGGCGCGTTCATGGTGAGCTTTTCCATGCAGTTGATGAAGATCAGCCCGTCGCCGTGCTTGGCATCCATGGTGCGGCCCACATGGCTGCGCGTGGCTTCTTCAAGTACCGCGAGGTTGAAGTGCACGTCGGATTTGTCGCTGCTGGCGACGTTGGCCTTGTACTGTTTGAGCTTCTGGCTGACAAATTTGGTGTCGAAGCGGGTATCGGACACGGTCTGCACCATGGCGTCGGAGATATGGCCGATGCCGCCGAGGCGCGCCACTTCCAGCGCCAGTTCTGCGCTCGAGATGTCCACGCCCATGCCGCCGATGATGATCGGAACCAGCTCCTGTTTGCTGCCTTGATTGGGGAAGCGCAGGCGGAAATCATCCACACGTTTCATTTTGATCCTTTGTTTTTGTTGGCAGGTCTAGCCGGTAGTCAGGCTTGGCGCTCCACTTGAAGGGGCAAATTGTATCCATATCCACCCGGATCACAGCGGAATAATTCCGGGTCTTGCCATCGTGTCTCGCTGCGCGCAGCTCACTGCAACGCATCAGCCGAAGCGACCGCCATGCTGCGCAAACCGCCGCGTGGCAGACAACAGATTCCACCCCAGCAGCAGCGCCGACAGAGCCAGCACGCTCCCTGCCATCCAGGCCAGATTCGGCCTCGCTGCGGCGACGATTAGCAGCGCCATGGCGCCAAGGTGGAGGCGGAACTGCACGCGTGTCCAGCGTCCCGCGATCATGTCTTTCATGGTGGGGATGCTGCCCGCGCGCGCCTGCAGCTGCGCCTGCAGATGAAACCAGGCGAGGAAGGGCGCGATCTTGTAGAGCATGCCATTGACCACGCTCACCGCAAAGCCGCCGACGAACAGCACCCCCAGCAACAGGGGATAGGCGTCGCTGCCGGCCCATGCCGGGCTGAATTGGGCGACGAGCCAGACGGCTACGCTGGCGATCAGGCTGGCCATGGCGAAGCGCCAGAAATCCAGGGTAACGTCCGGCAGTTTTCTGCGGCGGCGCGACTGTAGCCGCAGGGTATGCAGGGCGAAGGTCAGGATCACTGCCGCAAGTCCGCTCCCGGCGAGCAGGGTGGCAGCAGCAGCTGCCGGCTCGGGCAACAGCGGCGCCACTGCGTGCAGGCACAGCAGCGCGAACGCTGCGCCGCCCAGCCAGCGGCTCAGCCGGGGCGGGTAGGGCGGGGTGATCTGGAACATTGGCACTACCTGGTAGGCGACGCCGATCACCAGCAGCAGCACCCAGCCGAGCAGGCCGAAGCTGACATGCGCGTCCCTCACCGCATCGGCGGCGGGCAGTGCCCACCAGCCGCTGCGCAGCAGGGCAAGTGCCACCCCGAGCAGGATCGTGATGCCCAGACTGAGGAGCGCGAGCCGCATACCGTTGACGGTGGCGCTGGCCACGGCACGGGTGAGGCTGATTGCAGCCGCCGCAAGAAACACCACCAGCCCGCTGCCCAGCAGGACGATGCTGGCACCGAATGCGACTGGACTGGTCGTCAGAAAGCCGCCGATCAGGGCGATGCTTCCCAGCGTGAGCGCAACGTGACTGAGCCAGGCAACCAGGCGTGGGGCGGGCAGCGGTGCGCCCGCCACCACCGGCAGCATCTGCAGCAGCGCGCCCAGCATGGTCATGGCGAGAAAGCCCAGCGTGAGCGCATGGGTGAGCGCGAGCGCCTGCGGCGTCCAGCGCGAGGCCAGCGTGTCGGGCGAAAACATGAGCAATCCGGCAGCGGCGAGCAGAAACAGCGGCGCAGTCAGAAAAAACCGCAGCGGCAGCGCGAACGGTGGGGCTTGCTCAAAGGAGAGGCCGGCTTGCAGACTCATTGCAGGCAACAAGTCATTCGGACGGCGCGCCGGACTGACGGATCAGGATGACGTAGCTGCCATCGGCTTGAATTTGCGTCTCGTGGCCATAGCCGCGTGCGGCGAGGATGGGATAGAGCGGAAACGGCTCGCGTGGCAGCAGCAGCCGGATCGACTGACCGGGGCGCAGCAGCGCCAGCGCCTGCATGACCTTTTCCAGCGGCTCCGGCGGTTCCAGATCGCGGGCGTCGATGTGGATGGCATCAGTGGTGAACATGCTTGACTGCTAAGAGGTCACCGCTTCCACGGGAACAGCTTCCATGGATTGGATCAGGCTGGCGCACTCGCCGCCCAGCACCCGGTCGGACATCGGGTAGAGCATGTTTTCCTCCTTCAGGTTGTGCTGCTGCATCAGCATGTTGAGCGTTTCCGACAGGCCTAGATAGTCGTCTTGATGCGTCGCTGCCACGGCGTGCGCCATTGCCTGCAGCAGCTCACGCATCTGTTCGTGCTCCATGCGCATGACCTGGGTCGGTCCCATGATGTTGCCGGTGCGGGCTTCGAACGCAGGAAACAGCACGGTTTCCTCCATCGTTAGATGATGGGCCATGGCAGTTTGAAAGCGATTGAACAGCGTGCGTGCGCTGTCCCAGTTCTTTTGCGCCACGGCTTCTTCGGCGGAGGCGAACAACTCGTCGCAAGCGTGATGATCGCTGCCCAGAAATTCCACAATCGTGCTCATTGTTTTCTCCTTTGTTTACTGGAACATGAGTGTATCAGGACAAGCAAACCTTAAAATCATCTTGATATTTTATCTACATGTTGTATGGTTGATTGGCAGCAAACACAAAATGTAGATAATAGAGGAGATGGAGATGACGGACGTGGAAATGGGTACGGTGGTGTCGATGGCGCCGCGCGAAGTGGTCAAGCGCGATGGCCAGCGGGCTGATTTCGATGCGGGGAAAATCCGCTCGGCGTTGTTGCGTGCGGGGCAGGCCACAGGTGAGTTTGGCGAGGCCGAGGCCGACTTGCTGACCGCCCAGGTGGCGAAGGTGCTGATCCACAGCTTTCGCAATGCGCCGCCCGACATCGAGCGCATCCAGGACGTGGTCGAGCAGAGCCTGATTGCCGCCAACCACCTCGCCACCGCACGCGCCTACATCGTCTATCGCGAGACGCACAAGAAGCTGCGCCAGGACCGCAAGACCGTGGTCGACGTCGAATCGTCGATCAACGAATACCTGTCGCGCCAGGACTGGCGGGTCAACGCCAACGCCAATCAGGGCTACAGCCTGGGCGGGTTGATCCTCAATGTGTCGGGCAAGGTGGTGGCCAACTACTGGCTCAACCACGTCTATTCGCCCGAGCTGGGCGAAGCGCACCGCGACGGTTCGCTGCACGTCCACGATCTCGACATGCTGGCCGGCTACTGCGCCGGCTGGTCGCTGCGCACCCTGCTGCACGAAGGCCTGAACGGCGTACCGGGCAAGGTCGAGGCCGGGCCACCCAAGCACATGTCGAGTGCGGTTGGCCAGATCGTCAACTTCCTCGGCACGCTGCAGAACGAATGGGCCGGCGCGCAGGCGTTCTCCTCGTTCGACACCTACATGGCGCCGTTCATCCGTAACGATGGCATGAGTTACGAAGCGGTCAAGCAGTGCATCCAGGAACTGATCTACAACCTCAACGTGCCGTCGCGCTGGGGCACCCAGACGCCGTTTACCAACCTCACCTTCGACTGGACCTGCCCGGAGGACCTGCACGAGCAGGTGCCGGTGATCGGCGGCAAGGAAATGCCTTTCACCTACGGCGAGCTGCAGGTCGAGATGGACATGATCAACCGCGCCTACATCGAGGTGATGACGACCGGCGACGCCAAGGGCCGCGTGTTCACCTTCCCGATCCCCACCTACAACATGACGCCGGATTTCCCGTGGGAGTCGGAAAACGCCGACCGGCTGTTTGCCATGACCGCGCGCTACGGCCTGCCGTATTTCCAGAACTTCATCAATTCGGAGATGAAGCCGAACCACATCCGCTCAATGTGCTGCCGGCTGCAGCTCGACCTGCGCGAACTCTTGAAGCGCGGCAACGGCCTGTTCGGTTCGGCCGAACAAACTGGAAGTGTGGGCGTGGTGACGGTCAACTGCGCGCGTCTCGGCTACGAATACCAGGGCGACGAGGCCGGGCTGCTGTGCCGTCTCGACACGCTGCTCGACATGGCGAAGAACGGCCTGGAAATCAAGCGCAAGGAAATCCAGCGCCTGATGGACAACGGCCTCTTCCCCTACACCAAGCGCTATCTCGGCACGCTGCGCAACCACTTCTCGACCCTTGGCGTGAACGGCGTCAACGAGATGGTCCGCAACTTCACCAACGATGAGCACGACATCACCAGCGAGTGGGGTCACGACTTCGCGGTGCGCCTGCTCGACCATATCCGCGGCCGCATCACCGGATTTCAGGAAGAGACCGGCCACATGTACAACCTCGAAGCCACCCCGGCTGAAGGCACCACCTACCGCTTTGCCAAGGAAGACGCCAAGCGCTATCCGGCCATCCTGCAGGCGGGCACCGAGGACGCGCCGTACTACACCAACTCGTCGCAGCTGCCGGTGGGCTTCACCGACGATGCCTTCGAGGCGCTGGAGCGGCAGGACGACCTGCAGCGCAAGTACACCGGCGGCACCGTGCTGCACCTCTACATGTCGGAAAACATCTCGTCTGCCGAGGCATGCAAAAACCTGGTGCGCCGCGCGCTGACGCGCTTCCGTCTGCCCTACATCACCATCACCCCGACCTTTTCCATTTGCCCGAAGCATGGCTACCTCGCCGGCGAGCACGAGTTCTGCCCCACGTGCGACGAAGAAGCCCTGTCCCGCAAACGCGCTGTTGCCGCATAACCCAAGGAGATTGAAATGAACGATATGACTGTTATGACCCAAGCCGCCCCCACCGTTTTGAAGGACGAGGAACGCACCCGCTGCGAAGTGTGGACCCGTGTGATGGGCTACCACCGCCCGGTAACCAGCTTCAACAAAGGCAAAAAGAGCGAACATCGCGAGCGGCAGTTCTTCGTCGAAAGCCGCTGCAGTCTGGGCTGACCTGAAGCGCCTGTGATCGTGACGCTTCGCCAACTTTCATGACGCTGCGCATTGGCGGCCTGACGCCGCTATCCACTACCGACTGGCCCGGCATGCTGGCCGCCGTCGTGTTCTGCCAGGGCTGCCCGTGGCGTTGCGGCTATTGCCACAATCCCGGCCTGATTCCCCCGCGCGCAGAGAATGAAATTCCCTGGGCGGACGTAATCGCGTTTCTGCGCCGCCGGCAGGGCTTGCTCGACGGCGTGGTGTTTTCCGGCGGCGAGCCGACACTGCAGGCAAGCCTGGTCGATGCCATGCGCGAAGTGCGTGCGCTCGGATTCAAGGTCGGCCTGCACACCGGCGGCGCCTATCCGCAGCATCTGGCGGCGGTGCTGCCGCTGGTCGATTGGGTGGGCCTCGACGTGAAAGCAGGGTTTGCTGATTACGCCCGCATCACCGGTGTGCCCGGCAGCGGCGAGCGCGCGCTGGCCGGTTTGCAGCAGGTACTGGAATCCGGCGTTGCGTATGAAATCCGCACCACCGTGCACCCCACGTTGCTGAATGATGGGGCCGTTACAGACCTTGCCCGCGACCTGGCCGCGCGCGGCGTGAAGCATTATGTGATTCAGGTTTTTCGCAGTCAGGGATGCCAGGACGATTTTCTGAACCAGCATGCGACCCGCACGCAACCCTTGCAGGTGGTCGGCACGGTGGTCGCGGATCTGTTCGAAGACTTTACGGTGCGCGCTGCGTAGCTCACGCCCGTTCACCAAACCATCGAGTGGGCCGGTAGATCGCCTCCGATCGAAAGGTGTGGCTTGGGAAACAGGGCGGCAAGACAGGCGATCCGGAAGAGGAGGGGACAAGCCTCCACCCGCCGCCGGGTTTGCTCTCTCAGGCCAGCGCGACTGGAATTTCCGCCCAGTGCGTGGTGTAGCGGGGCGAGCGGTTGCCCTGCTGCATGCGCCAGCTGCGATCGATGCCGGCGCCGGCAAGAAAGAGGGTGTCCTGACCCATTTTCCGATTCAACTGATCCATCACCGCCATCAGATTGGCCCGCCGGGTGGTGTCGGCAGCATCGAATAGCTGGCTCTGGCGTAGCGTGGCGGGCTGGAGTTCGCTCAGCAGGATCCCCGCTTTCTGGTATTGGAAGCCCGGGCGGTACAGCTGTCGCAGCAAAAAACCGGCGGCCTTGACCAGGCGCAGGGTGTCGTCGGTGGGCTCGGGCAGGCGCAACTGCAAGGCGCCGGAGTATTGGTGCGCATCCGGCTTGAACGGGCTGGTGCGGATGAAAACCTGAATCTCGCCAGCCAGCTGGCCTTCTGCGCGCAGCTTTTCTGCGGCGCGCGCGGTGTAGGCGGTCACCGCTTCCTGCAATTCGGCCAGTTTGGCCACGGGCAGGCCGAAAGACCGGCTGGTCATGATCTGCTGCTTGGGCCAGGCAATGTCCTCCATCTCCAGGCAGGACACACCGCGCAGCTCCTCGACCGTGCGCGCCAGGACAACCGAAAACCGCCCGCCCAGCCAGGCTGGGTCAGCCGCCTGCAGATCGGCCGCGCTGTGGATGCCCAGTTCCCCGAGCTTTTCCGTTAGGCGGCGGCCGATCCCCCAGACTTCGCCAACCGGCATCGCCTGCAATAAGGCCAGTCGCTGGACGGCCGGTAAAGCCGTGTAATCACAGGCACCGGCAAACCCGGGTTGAGTTTTTGCCCAGTGGTTGGCCAGCTTGGCCAGCGTTTTGCTGGGCGCAAAGCCGACGCAGACGGGCAACCCTGTCCATTTAATGACCTTTTCCCTGATGTTGATGCCGAGTTCCTGCCAGTTGACCTCGTGTTGACTGGAGAAGGCCAGAAAGGACTCGTCGATTGAATAGACCTCCTGTGCTGCGGGGGAAAAGCCAGCCAGGATCGCCATCACCCGGCGGCTCATGTCGGCATACAGCGCGTAATTGGACGATAAGGCAATCAGCCCATGCGGCTTGACCAGATGCTGGCACTGGAACCAGGGCTGAGCCATCTTGACGCCGAGCGCCTTGGCTTCCTGCGAGCGCGCCACTACGCAGCCATCGTTGTTGGACAACACCACCAGTGGCTTGCCGGCCAGCCTGGGATTGAAAGCACGCTCGCAGCTGACGTAAAAATTGTTGCAGTCCACCAAGGCAAAGACACGGTTACGCATTGTGGAACCGCTCAGTTGTGTGGGTGAACGGAATGAATGACGTTGATCACCACCCCCCAAAGGGTCAGTTCCTGTGCGTCTTTCAGCACGATTTTCTCGAAATGGGGGTTGGCCGGAGCCAGACAGAAGCCAGATGGCGTTGCCTCCAGCAGCTTGACCGTGAACTCGTTGTCTACCGCAGCCACCACGATCATGCCGGGCGTGGCTTCGATGGCGCGGTCCACCATCAGGAGGTCGCCGTCCTGGATGCCAGCTCCGGTCATCGAGTCGCCCTTGGCGCGCAGGTAATATGTCGCAGCGGGGTGACGCACCAGAAGACTATTGAGATCCAGGCAGTCTTCCTGATGATCCTCGGCCGGCGACGGGAAGCCAGCCCGCACAGGCGTGGAAAAGAAAGGCAGCGCCATCGGCTGTCCATGATCGTCCAGCGCCCAGGCACCGGGCGGTAATCCCTGGCCAGGTTTGATCGTTGCGAGTTGCGCGACCAGTGGTACCAAACGCTCGGGCAAACGAACGACCCGGGTGGGTTCTCTGGCTGGTCGTCCGGCACCCAGCCGTCGACCACCGCGTGAAGGGGAGGAAGTATCAGACATTTGATTATTGTAACAATAATCAAATGTCTGATTTATTTAATTTAACATAATATACATTATGTGCATATTAACGGGTCTTGATAAAGCCCCAAAGGGGCGTTCGCGCTGCTCAAGTAGACTCGTCTGGCCACATCCCTGACCCTACTAGGCCTCCATCAAACCTAAAT
>Ga0180009_10000278_pt1 | contig 73521 bp, 78 predicted proteins | sample OS_PC_MetaG_FD_123537 | JGI IMG/M metagenome (GOLD analysis project Ga0180009, IMG submission 123537) | Groundwater microbial communities from the Aspo Hard Rock Laboratory (HRL) deep subsurface site, Sweden - OS_PC_MetaG | ecosystem: Environmental > Aquatic > Deep subsurface > Groundwater... | reverse complement strand
GCCTCATGATGCCAAGCGAAGCGCCCTGGCCCCCGAGCCTGAGAAAGCCACCGGTAACGATAACTCTCAAGCAAACTGATTCCTAAACAACAGGTTAACATGAGTCAAATGGAAAAGCCTAATTTAGAATTTAGGCATCCCTTGCGAATGAATGTTAGAGATAAATTCTCAGACTTTAATTTTAATTTGTAAGAAACTAACAATTCCTCAATCTTTTTGTTATTTTAAACAACCGCCTTGATTTGTCAAGGTGAAATACTGACCGAACTTTAGCCATTTTAGAAATCTTTTCTCTTTTTACCACCGAAAGCAAAAAAGGCGCCTGATCACCAATAAAAATCTCAACAAGATTATGGATTTGATGTTCTTCCGGCTTGCGCTAACTTTTTGAAAAAAAAGAATTTTGTTTTTTTCTTATTTTTTCTAAGAAGCTTACCTCCTTGCCGTGGGTTCTTGCTCCAAAAGGATTGCATTTTTTCAACACCTTTGTTCAAGGAATGATACTGCCTTCGGCTGCTTGGGCTTGGTAATAAAACTCCTCCACTTTCTTCTCGATGAGGGGGAGACTTTCCTGATTGGCCGGATACCAATTGATTTCGGGGTCAGCTTTAAACCAAGTCAGCTGCCGTTTGGCGTATCGGCGGGTGTCTCGTTTAATTAAACAAATCGCTTCTGGAAGGGCCATCTTTCCCTTTAGATAGGAGACGATATGTTTATATCCAAGGGATTGAAGAGTTTTTAAGCCTGGCGGGTAACCTTGATTTAAAAGGGCTCTGACTTCCTCCACCCATCCCATCCTTATCATTTCATCGGTACGACCCTCAATCCGCCTATATAACTCTTCTTTCGCGCAAGTGAGGCCAACTTTAAAAACTTCATAAGGTTTTTCCTGAAATCCGTGTTCACGCTGAAATTCAGAAATAGGCCGGTTGATCTGGTAAAAAACTTCCATAGCCCGGACGATGCGCAATGTATCCCGTGGGTGGATTTTTGAAGCCGCCTCGGAATCTAATCTTTGGAGTTCTTGATGAAGGCCATTGCTTCCTTCTGCTGCCGCTCTTTTATGGAGAGTTAAGCGTAGCTTAGGGTCGGAAGGTGGCCCATGAAAAAGGCCGCGGGTCAAAACTTTTAGGTAGAGGCCGGTTCCTCCGACGACCACCACTGGAATTTGCCTCTTATGTAGTTCACGAATAATTGCGTCGGCCTGTTGGCGAAACGAGGCGGCGTTATAATTCTGATCCGGCGCTAAAATATCAATGAGATGATGGGGGATATGTCGTCGTTGATCCAGTGAAGGTTTGGCTGTCCCGATCGTTAGACCCCGATAAACCTGAACGGAATCTGCACTTATGATTTCTCCTTTAAAACGCCGGGCCAGTTGCATGGCTAAAAACGACTTCCCCGATGCGGTTGGTCCCACGATGGCAACGATTTTGGGCTTTTTCATTGATTATGATTTACCGCAGAGCACGCAAAAAACGTTGAAAAAAATCTATTGGGACGCAGATTGTCGCCGATAAACGCAGATATATATTTTCTGTAAATCTTTTTTATTTTTAATAGCCAGAAAATCTGTGTTTATCCTGTTAGATAGGAATCCTCTAACAGGGTGAATCTGTGTCCAATAAAGAATTTTTATTATTACCCTTAGGGACTTAAGCTCCCTTTATATACTCCAGGCATTCGTCTTGATTCCCATCTATTCTCCGCGCTCTCGGCGATCTCCGCGGTGATAAAACTTATCTTCTACCGAACATTTTCTCTAGGTCGGCAATGGTGATTTTCAAGACGGTAGGCCTGCCATGGGGGCAGCGGGAAGGAGAAATACATTTTTGCAGGTCGGTCAAAAGGGTGGTGGCTTCCCGTCCATTCATATCCTGAAAAGCTGGAACTGCACCCCGGCAGGCCATCATTTTCAGCAGGGGATCAAAGGAACTTTGGAGATCAGCGTCTCTTCCCCAGGAAGAAATCTGTTCGATCATTTCCTTTAAGGCTTGAACAGGTTCCCGGGATGCTAGTATTTCAGGCACAGCTTTCACCCAGAAAGTCCTCCCTCCGGAGGGTTCTATTTCAAAACCCATTTTTTCCAGTTCCAAGAGATGCTCTTCAGCGGCTTTGGCTTCACGAAAAGAGAATTCGACGATTTCCGGGAAAAGAAGTGACTGCCGGCGGATTGTCCCTGAAGAAAATTCTTGCCAGAGCCTTTCCCATAATATCCTTTCATGGGCAGCATGTTGATCGACGAGGGTTAACCCATCGGATGATTCAAAGAGGAGATAAGTTTTATCGATTTGCCCCAGAAATGGATTTTGGGAAATAGATTCTTTTTTTCCCCATGTTTCTTCTGCGAAGGATTCTTGGCCCAAAGGGCTTGTGGTTTTCGCTTGGGGCGGGGTATAAACCCCTGGAATTTCTTTTAACTCTTTCCATTCTTCCTGTTCCTTGAGCCAAGGGGTTTTTTCCAATAATCGCCTTACACCCAGGAGCGCATAGCGATGGACGGTTTCGGAGTCGGCGAATTTGACTTCCCGTTTGCTCGGGTGAACATTCACGTCCACGTCAGATGGATGGACCTGCACAAACAGGATTGTTACCGGATACCGGTCTTTGGCAATTAAGTTTCGATAGGCTTCAAGAACCGCATGGGAGAGTAACCGGTCGCGAACCGGCCGCCGGTTTACAAAGAGATAAATTCCCCGGGCATTCGGTCGAGTCAATCCCGGCTCTCCCGCATACCCATGGATTTCCACCGTTCCGTTCTTAAACTGGAAAAAATATAACTTTTCTGCGGTTTCCCGTCCCAGAGCTTCGGCCAAGCGGGAAGTTAAATTTTCCCGGATTGGATAGTTGGCCAGGAGTTTTCCATCGTGGATAAATTGAAGGTGGGTTTGCGGATTGGCCAAAGCGATCTTAGCTACCAATTCCCCTATATGGCTAAGTTCAGTACCCTGGGATTTTAAAAATTTTAGGCGGGCAGGAATATTGAAGAATAAATCGCGCACCTCTACCGAGGTCCCGAGGGAGCAACCAACCTCTTTCGACTCCCTTATCTCACCGCCTTCGATGTTTATTTCTATCCCTGCTAAGGTGCTTTCTTTTCTCGTAATGATTTTCATCTTGGAGACGGAGGCAATCGCCGAGAGGGCTTCTCCTCGAAATCCAAAGGATTGGATGGCAAATAAATCTTCGGCACTCTCAATCTTGCTGGTGGAGTATCGTTGGATAGCAGATTGGGCATCTTCCGCGGTCATTCCTTCGCCGTCATCGGTCACGCGAATCAGTTTCTTCCCCCCGGAATGAATCTCTATTTTGAGCTCCCTGCTTCCAGCGTCCAGAGAGTTCTCCATTAATTCTTTCGCCACCGAGGCGGGTCTTTCGACAACTTCCCCGGCGGCGATTTTGGCGATGACTTCTGGAGGCAAAGCTTTAATTTTTCCCATGGGATCAGGTCAACCTTTTCAGACTCGCCCGTGATCGTCCTCAAGGCGGACGACGTCATCGAGTTCAGGAGTGGAAACCTCAAAAATGTCAGAATCTTCGATGGCTGTGAGGCGATGGCGGGTTAAAATCGGGATATGAAGGCACTCCCCGGAATTCAAATGGGATACCGTTTTTCCTCCCCCCTCCCCTTCCAGCTCGACCAGCAGTTTTCCCGCGATTACGAACATAGCCTCATCTTTTTTTTGATGATACTGGTAGCTTAACCGCTTGCCCTTTTCAAGGTGCAAGATTTTTGCAGCATATTTTTCGGTTTTCGCCCAGATGAGCTCGTAACCCCAGGGTTTTTCCACCCTTTCTATTTTTAAGGTTGCTTTCATTTACTCCCTCCGGCTACCCCTTGTTTTCCCCAGCATCAGTATATTCAAAAATTAATACCCTGAAAAGGTTTTTTTCGGCTTCCTCACTTTCGTGATATTTTCCCCTTCCATTCTTTCTTTTTATTGGGTATTTTATCACCAAAAAGATTTCTCAAAAGCAATTGGCCGGATGCTGGATATTTAGCACCTAAAAAAGGCGATTTACCACTTTTCTTTTCTTTGCTTTACTCTGCGCATTCATGGAGTGAAAATAATATAATATTTTAGCTGACGAATTTTTTACATGAGAGCACAGAATTTTGACTACCCTTTCCAACATATTTACCAACATCAACCTTACCGACATGGAAACCTGTTATAAAGTATTTCGCCGGGAAATTATCCAATCGATTAAAATTGAAGAAGATCGCTTTGGCTTTGAGGCAGAAATCACTGCCAAAGTATCAAAAATGGGGCTACGGATCTACGAAGTTGGCATTTCATACTATGGCCGAACTTATGCCGAGGGGAAAAAAATCGGCTGGAAGGATGGTTTAAGGGCCATTTACTGTATTTTGAAATATAATTTATTTCGTTAAGGCCGAAAACGACTTTTTTGTTTTTCCCTATCGCCTAAAGCCTTTTGCCTAATGCCCTTATTTTTTACATCGCTCCTTTTCCCGATAGAACTACCGGGATCGTTTTAAGGAGGATCTTAACATCCAGCCATAGCGACCAGTTATCAATATATTCCAGGTCCAGCTTCATCCAATCATGGAAGGCGATTTGATTCCTTCCACTCACCTGCCACAGACCCGTAATCCCAGGTTTCATGCTCAACCTCCTCCTCTGCCATCCTTCATATTTTTCAACTTCTTCAGGAAGAGGGGGTCGGGGCCCCACAAAGCTCATCTGTCCCCGGAGAACGTTAAAAAGCTGAGGAAGCTCATCAAGGCTGGTTTTTCTTAGAAAGCGCCCGACGCGGGTCACCCGGGGATCTTTATTATTTTGAACACTGGTCCATCCATCAGATTAAAAGCCGTTAACTTGCTTTGCTGCTGTTCTGCTTCCTGAACCATGGAGCGAAATTTATAGAGAATAAACTTCCGACCATTCAACCCACAGCGGACCTGCCGATAAATGATCGAACCGGGACTGTCTAAGCGAATCAACATGGCAATCAACAATATTAACGGGGAAAAAATTAAGATCAGAACGATACTTCCCCCAAAATCAAAAATTCGACGCAATAGCAGTAGTAATTCGTTTTTGGGAGTCGTGGAGAAGGTGAGAAGAGTAAAACCCTCGAGGTTGTCCAGGTGAATTTTGGAAAGAATATGGGGGAAAAAATTGAGAATAACCCGGGCGGTGATTCCACGCTCCTCACATATAAGAAACAAATTCTGCATGGTTTTGAGCTCTTCTTGTGAGATGGCAAAAATGACTTCATCCACCACCTCTTTTTCCAAGATTTGGGGAAGATCTTTGGCCATTCCAAGCACAGGGTATCCATTCAATTTTAGGAGAGGGATAGGATCTTCGGTAGAAAGAAAACCTAAAACTTGCAGACCCATATCGCGATGTTTTTCGATGGCGTGAGCCAGGGTTCGGGCCTGTTTATCCTTGCCGATGATCAAGATAATCCGGGAACTATCGTTTTTACGACTAAGAAATTGGATGGCTTTTCTACAAATCCATCGGAAAAAGATTACCAAAAAGAAATCAAAGAGGGCAAAGGAGAAGATAAAAATCCGGCTGACGTAAACATACTTCAGAGCAAAAACGATGAACCCAAGAAGGAAGGAAGAAATAGAGACCGCTTTGAAAATTAACCAGGTTTCCTTCCAAAAACCATGGCCTCGCCAAAACCGGTAGAGTTCAAGCAGGTAAAAAACAAGAGACCATATTGGAATAATCGGGATGAGGAGATTCAAATACCAGGAGAAAGGAAAGAGGGCGGCATAGAAATCTTCGGGAAGGGTACCACGAAATAAATAAGCGCCCACAAACGCTAAGATAGTGGCTATGAGGTCCCCCAATAGGAGGGCCAAAGAACGAATTTTATTTCGTTGACTTACCATTCACTTCCCTTCTCCGCTCTAATCGCTGTCTCAACCATTTTAGATGCAATCTCAAACGTTTCTTGAGCCATCTTTATTGCTCTTATTGCTTTGGCTTCATCATAAATTTCTCTCGGTGTTTTCAGGCCAACTTCGTCCCCATAACTGGTGAGAATATGTTCTTTAACTCCGAACTTTTCAGTTAATTCTGCTAACCTTCTCATCATCCTTTTCTGTTCGTCTGATATGGCCGCCGAAATTAATTCGAGAATGCTCCCGGCAAGATCGTGAGTTTTAGCCACCGGCCCGAATAACCCAATTACACATTTAGCTGAATTTTCAACCGAAAGCTGTGCACTCAAAGCTGCTTTATTCCAGCGGCCGTGGTCGTTTTCGAAAATCCCGTCTTCCATATGTTCGCGAGCTAATTTTAACCTATATTTTGCATCTTCAAATGGTGTCATTTTTCCCACTCAATTTTCCATGCCCCAGGTCTCGGAGGGTTCTTCCATTTCCAGCTAAAATTCCCTTTTTTCTCCTCCCTTTGCAATCCATGTTTTCTAATGATTCCCCGAATTTCTTTTAGCTTTGATTCCACATACTCATCTCTATCAAAAAGAACAATTCCATCAAAAGCAATGTCGAGATAAATGGGCCTCAGGTTCCTTTCAAATTCCTCCCTCGTTCGGATTATAGGGGAAACGGATCTGATTCCACTCTTGAAAAGGATATTTTGAAAAGATATGGTCCGTTCCACTGGATTATCAGGAACGCCATCGGCAAGGATAAAGACATCCCAGTCGCTAACGACTTTGCCTTCCCGCCTTGCCTGGGAGCCAAAAAGGACAACACCCCAAAGGTTCCCGCCCAAAGCCCCGGTCAAAGCTTCAATAAGCTTCTGCACAAAAAGATCTTTCCTATATTCTTTTTTCAATCCTTCTTGCCCACTCATCCAAATACCCGCTCTGCTCCGCTCCCTTGATTCAAATAATCGTGGACAATTACGACTTTCACTTCTTCCCTAACTGCCTCTTGTTCTCCTAATCTTGGATTTAGTATATTCAAAAAATGGATGGTTGCAAAGAGTTTTTGCGTGGGCAGAGGTGATAATTAAATCGAAAGTAAAGTATTTTTTTAAGTTTATGAGACTAATTCATCGATATTATAGTATTTTTCATCAATATTTTTTATCTATTTTTTGATAATTCCCAAGGTCGCTATCCACCATTTCTCTTATCAGATCGGCGAATTGATATTTGTTTTCCCAGCCTAATTTTTGTCTGGCCTTACTGGCATTGGCGACCAGATCATAGATTTCGGCCGGACGGTAATAAGTGGGGTCGGAGATTACGTATTCCCGGTAATCTAATCCAACATATTCGAAAGCAATTTCTAAAAATTCCCTGACCGAATGCCCTTCGCCCGTTCCGACCACATAATCATCAGGGGAAACAGCCTGTAACATTAACCACATCGCTAAAACATAATCCTTAGCATGGCCCCAATCCCTCTTGGCACCCAGATTTCCCAGCCTTAATTCCTTGGTCACTACCAATTTCTAAAGAAAATGTTTAAACCACGTTATAGAATAAGAAAATGTCTCGGAAAGCGAATCTTTTTTATGAGGTTAACATTACCAATAAGGGCTCCTGTAGACATGGTGATCGAAGCAGAAAACCAATTCCAAGGGAAAAGGGCAGCAAGGAGAAAGAAAGTGTAATTCTCCATCTGAATCCTCATAAATATCTTGAAGGCAACAAAAAGGACCAGGGATAGAAGAATGGGATTCAATAATGACCAAAAGATGCCATTACCTTAGATTCGAGCTTTTCGCGCTCTTTTAATGCGTCGGAAGGCCGATATTCACGCCATTCCCTCGGACTCAATTCCAAGGCCGTCTTAGCCAAGGCAAACCTACCTTTCTCCAACTACCCATACCTTTCTTCATCCCAGAAGGCGAGGTCATTGAACCGATATACTCTGGTTATCCCATCCGTAAATTCAATAGTTAGTTTACCATCACTTCCATAATGAACAACTTTCGCCGATTTCACTGTTTTTCCGAGCCAATCGGTGAGCTCTTCCTCTTTGCCCGGCTCTGTATAACTTACTTCCAATTTTTCTTTGTCCATTATTAAAAGCTCAAATTGAAAAAGCAATCAAAGTTTGAATTTCTAAGAAAATCCCTTTTTCGTTTCTTGCATCATTTTAAAAACCAGACAACATCCTTCTAATCCAATTAACTTTTTCCCCAATAATTCTGGAACTTAGTTGTGATGGGGTCATAAATATCTTTAACCCAATATTTGTCGAATTTTTTCCTTCTCGTAATAAGCGAGATCTCCCGCCCTTCGCAATATATAGATCTCATTTTCGGCCTGCCTGTCCGGGTCTCCGCAGTAAATCAATTCACCCCGGATGACATCCAAAGCTAAAAAGGGTCCCGCTTCCGGAAGAACAACGATATCCGCCCGTGGAATTGATAAAAGGTCTTCCAGCTCTATAGCCAATTGCACTTTATCTTTAACGCTGAGAGATCTTCCGCAAGCCGGCCTAACGCCAATATCAACATCTGATTTGGGGAACTGGCCAGCTACTTCCCTTCCGCGTATTTTTGCGGCAATTTCAAGAGCCCGGCTACCGAAGACGTACATTTCTTCTATTGCATACCGTTTACAAATTTCTTCTATTTGTTTATCGAAAGTTTCTTTCATTGCTGCCGCTCCATAGAGCTTTTCATCAGTATTTGACTATAAATTAATTGGGACGCAGATTGGCGCAGATACTCGCAGTTAAAGATTTCAAGTCCATTGCCTCCAGGGTGTCTCAATAAATCTTTAGTAGGGTCAAAAAGGAATTTCCAATACAATATACTTATCACTAATAGTCGAATTTTACAAGATTTTTTAAAGAACAGGCTCTACGCTGGCGCCTTCAATTTCCACCGCAACCGATCTCTTCAGAAGATCAATGGAGATAATCAGTCTTTCTCTCCCCTCCTTGATTTTTACCAGAAAGCCTTCGCAATCTTTCAAAGGACCGTCGACGACCCGGACAAGCTGTCCTTCTTTCAAATAAGGAAAAGGAGATACGGCCGCCATGCCGTTCAATATCTTTTTTACGGATTCGATCTGGGTTTCCGGGACAGGGATTGGCCCCGTTTCATTCCCTAAAATTTTTACCACTCCCGGAGTCTTCAATATTTCCAGCCATATGTGATGGGTAAGATTTTCATGCACGAATAGATATCCTGAGAAAAGGGCCTTCTGAATCTTTTTCCGTCGATCTTTCCGCCTGCTCCAAACTTCTAATTTAGGAAGAAATACATTAATTTTCTTGTCGCTTAACCGCTGATATACGAAATCTTCATGGCGGCTGCGCGTATATAAACAATACCAGCATAAAGGACTATTTTCCATTTTCTCTCTCAAGCAAGATATTCTTTCAATGCCTCTTCCCAGTTCCTCATCTTCTGACCCACGAGGGTTTCGAAGCGATGGCAGTTGAGTATAGAATTCGCCGGGCGTTCGGCAGGACGGGTTAATTCAGCCGAGGAAATAGGAATGATTGAAATGTGGTCTATATTTTTTTCTCTTAGAATTCGGCGAGCAAACTCATACCAGGTACAGGAACCAGAATTGGTGATATGCAGGATTCCCTTCGCCTCTTTCTCCAATAATTTCTCAATGGCCCAACTCAGGTCTTTGGTAAATGTCGGGGCTCCCCGTTGGTCATTCACCACTCGCAGTTCTTCCTGTTGAGCTGCCAACCGAAGGATGGTATCCACAAAGTTTTTCCCGTGACGGCCAAAAAGCCATTCCGTACGGATGATGAGATGATCTCTTAGAATTTCCTGGACGTAATGCTCTCCCAAAAGTTTAGAACTTCCGTGAACATTCAGGGGATGGGGAGGGTCTTCTTCTCGATATGGGGCAGAAGATGTTCCATCAAATACGTAGTCCGTACTCAAATGGATCATTCTGGCATTAATGGCTGCACATCCAGCGGCTATATTCCTGGCTCCGTCTGCATTAACAGCAAAAGCCAATTCCTTATTGGACTCACACCCATCTACATCGGTGTAGGCTGCGGCATTAACTACGACCTGCGGGCGCAGGATTTCAATCTCTTTTTGTACCCGGTGCTGATCCGTAATGTCCAAATCTTCTATGTCCCGGGCCAAAACTTGGTGTTTCACTGACAGGGCTGGAACAAGGTCTTTTCCCAGCATTCCCCGGGCACCGAATACTAAAACTTTCATGGCAATCGCTCTTGGTAGTGTTTCCGGTAAAAATCTCGATAGGCTCCGCTCTTGATCCTCTGCCACCATTCTTCTTGGCTGAGGTACCAACGAACGGTTTGGCTAAGGCCTTCCTGGAGAGAGTAGATTGGCGACCAACCCAGATCTTTTTGAATTTTCCTAAAATCAACAGCATAACGCCGGTCGTGCCCTGGACGATCGGTAACAAAACGAATCAGGGATTTTGGTTTTCCCAGTAGGTTAAGGATGGTCTCAGTAATTTCCAGGTTGTTTCTTTCTCCGTTCCCTCCGATGTTATAGATCTCCCCTTCCCTGCCTTTTTGTAGAACGAGAGCAAGAGCCCGGCAGTGATCTTCCACGTGAATCCAATCCCGGACATTCAGCCCATCCCCGTAGACCGGCAAAGGCTTATTTTCGAGGGCATTGGTGATAAAAAGAGGGATCAGTTTTTCCGGAAATTGATAAGGGCCGTAATTATTGGAACAGCGGGTGATGACGGCTGGAAAACCGTAGGTTTTGAAATAAGATCGCACCAGGAGGTCAGCTGCGGCCTTACTGGCCGAGTAGGGACTATTGGGAGACAGGGGTGTATCTTCCCTAAACCCAGGGGCCTCCGGAGAAAGCGATCCGTAGACTTCATCCGTAGAAACCTGGATAAATTTTTTGATTTTATGCCGCAAAGCGGCATGGAGGAGAACTTGCACTCCCACGACATTGGTTTGAATGAAAAGATCCGGTTCATACAGACTCCGGTCAACATGTGATTCGGCGGCAAAATTGATAATGGCTTCTATACCACTTTCCAGAAGGCTGTCCACCAGCTTGCCATCACATATATCTCCGTGGATAAACCGGTAATGCTTATGATGGGCAAGGTTGGCTAAATTCTCCAGGTTCCCGGCGTAGGTCAATTTATCCAGATTGAGGACTTCATAATCTCTCTGGTGAGGATTTTCGGGGCCCATTAAAAGATGAATAAAGTTGGACCCGATAAATCCTGCTCCACCAGTAACTAATATTTTCATAATAAATACCGTAAAATGTGAGAGGTAAGATGAAAGAGGTGAAAGCTAATCTCACTTCTCACCTCTTACTTCTCACCATTTTTACCCATCTTTTCTTGACCAATCGTAAGGAATTTCTCCCCTATGAGGTTCAACCCGATACTCATCCGGATCCTGATAAGAATATACCTCGGTAGGGCAGTTGATTACCATGGCCTCACGCTCACTGATGCATTTGAACCCATGGAAGACCAGCGGCGGAATCTGTAAAAGAATGGGATTGTGATCGCCCATAAAAAATTCATTGATTTCTTTGTAGGTGGGAGAACCCTCCCGGCCATCATAAAGGACGACTTTCATCACCCCTTTTATAACTACAAAATGATCCACTTGTTTTTTATGGTAATGCCAGGCCTTCACAGCCCCCGGGTAGGCGGTGGTCAAGTAAACCTGACCGAATTTAAGAAAGATTTCATCGTCGGCCCGGAGCATCTCCATCAAGCGCCCGCGTTCGTCCGAAATCACCTTGAGCTTTTTAATTTTCACCCCGTTGATCATACTAAATAATCATTTCTGCCACCGAGGGCATAAAGGCCAGAGAGTTGTAACCTGCTTCCCAAAAATGGATTAATTTGGCAAGTCTTTGTCGATGCCAAAATTTCTTCCTATGCTTCAAATGCCTATATAGACAAGCCATTTTAAAAATTACTCTCTGTGATCTCTGTGCGCTCTGTGGCTAATATTATAATTTATTGCTCCGGTTTGGGCAACCAAATTACTTGCCCGCAAGAGAGATTCGAACGTTCCGGCGTCCGTCCACCACCCCTCCAAGATTTCATAGGTTAAATTGCCCCGGCGGATGTATTCGTTATTTACATCGGTAATCTCTAATTCCCCACGGGCTGATGGCTTCAAGTTACGAATAATATCAAAAACCCCGGCGTCATACATATAAATGCCGATTACCGCTAGCTTAGACCTGGGCATTGCCGGCTTTTCATCGATGCGGATGATTTTGTCTCCTTTGATTTCTGGTACTCCGAAACGCTGCAGGTCCGGAACCTCCTTCAACAAAATCTTGGCTCCGCTCTCCTGCTTTTCGAAATCCTTTACTGCATTCAGAATGTTAGTTTCAATGATATTGTCTCCCAGAACCACACAGATTTTTTTCTGGTCGGAAAAATACTCTGCCAAAAATAAGGCGGCGGCAATTCCGCCTTCTCCTTCCTGGTAGGTGTAATTGATATGCTGCAGTCCGAATTCTTTCCCGTTCCCCAAAAGGCGAAGAAAATCCCCGGCGTTGTTTCCGCCAGTAACAATCAAAATATCCCGAATTCCCGCGTTGACCAACGTCTGCAGCGGGTAATAAATCATGGGTTTGTCATGAACGGGAAGGAGATGCTTGTTGGTGATTTTGGTTAGCGGGAAAAGCCTCGTTCCCAGCCCTCCCGCTAGAATAATACCTTTCATCTTTTCTCCTCCTACGTTGATTGAATATGAATTTTTTTGTTGGACGCAGATTCACCCTGTTAGATGTTTACCATCTAACAGGGTAAACACAGTTTCTCTGGATAATAAAAAAGATGACTTCATAAAAAGTCGTCACTCCCGCGGAAGCGGGAGTCCAGAGAGAATGTAACTATCTGAGAATACTGAATTCCCGCTTTCACGGGAATGACTACAAAGAGCATTTTCAGACATTTTACGAGATCATCAAAAAAGATTCACAGAAAATATATATCTGCGTTTATCTGCGACAATCTGCGTCCCAATAAATTTAAATCGATTTTCTGGCTATCTTTTTCTGGAAATAGGGAACTGTTCTTCTGATTCCTTCCCGCAATTTGACCTGAGGGTGCCAATTCAAAACTTTTCGGGCCTTGTTGATATCCGGTTGACGGACTCGGGGATCATCTACGGGAAGCGGCTGATGGACGATTCTGGATTTACTTCCCGTAATTTCCAAGACCATTTTGGCAAAATCTGCGATGGAAAATTCATCCGGATTTCCCAGGTTGACTGGTTCAGTTTCTTGCGCAAAAAGTAACTTAAAAATTCCCTCGACCAGATCATCAACATAGCAGAAACTGCGGGTCTGGGAACCATCCCCATAAATCGTTAAATCCTCACCTTGCAAGGCCTGCAGGATAAAATTAGGAACGACCCGGCCGTCATTCAAACGCATGCGGGGACCGTAGGTGTTGAAAATTCTGGCAATACGTGTGGGCACCCCGTGATAACGATGATAAGCCATGGTCAGGGCCTCGGCAAAGCGTTTGGCTTCGTCGTATACTCCCCGGGGGCCGATGGGATTTACATTTCCCCAGTAATCTTCTGCTTGCGGATGGGCGAGCGGGTCGCCATAAACTTCTGAGGTGGAGGCCAGGAGAAAACATGCTTTTTTGGCCAAGGCCAAACCCAGTACTTTATGTGTTCCCAGAGCCCCCACTTTCAAGGTCTGAATGGGTAGCTGAAGATAGTCAATCGGACTGGCCGGAGAGGCAAAATGCAGAACATAATCTAAAGATCCTTCGATAAAAATATAATTCGTCACATCGTATTGAATAAATTGAAATCGGCGTTGACCAGCCAGGTGGGCAATATTATCCGTTGAGCCCGTGAGCAGGTTGTCCATGCAGATAACTTCCAGCCCCTCGGCCAGCAGCCGATCGCACAGATGAGATCCCAGGAAACCCGCTCCGCCAGTGATTAAAGCCCGCATTCTACCTCCCCACCCCAGAATATTTAAAACCAAGCTCTCTCAACTTGGCCGGTTCGTAAATATTACGCAAATCCAGGAATACCGGATTCTTCATGATGTTTTTCAATTTTTTCAGGTCAAGGTTGCGAAACTGGTTCCATTCCGTAATAATCAACAAAGCATCAGATCCCTTGGCCACGTCATATGGATCTTTTCCATATTCAATCTTCTTGAATATTTTTCGAGCTGCTTCCATGGCTTTGGGGTCATAAGCCTTGATTTTCGCTCCCTCTTTCTGTAAGGATGAGATAATCTTTAAGGAAGGTGCTTCCCGCAGGTCATCGGTGTTGGGCTTGAAAGAAAGCCCCAAGACCGCGATGGTTTTCCCTTTCAAGTTTCCCACGGCTTCCTTTACTTTGGCAACCATTCGCTCTTTTTGTTTTTCGTTAACTTTCATCACCGAGCGCGCAATTTCAAACCTGTATCCTTGCTTTTCGGCAATTTTAGATATACCCAAAGTATCCTTGGGAAAACAAGAGCCGCCATAACCAGGTCCGGCGTGCAAAAATTTCGACCCGATCCTCTGATCCAGTCCCATTCCTTTGGCTACAACGTTCACATCCGCGCCTACTTTTTCACAAATATTGGCAATCTCGTTGATAAAAGAAATCTTGGTGGCCAGAAAGGCGTTGGAGGCATACTTGATCATCTCGGCGGTTTCGATATTGGTGATCACGAAGGGGGCCTCGATCAAATAAAGAGGGCTATAAAGGTCCTTCATGATGGCCATGGCCTGCTCGCTGGAGGCCCCGATGACCACGCGGTTGGGGCGCATGAAATCTTCGATGGCCGCTCCTTCCCGCAAAAATTCGGGGTTGGAGACGATATCGAAGTTAACTTTTTTCCTTTCATATTGTTGGGCGACTTTGCGGATTCTTTCGCCGGTACCTATGGGAACGGTGCTCTTAGTGGCAATGACCTTGTATCCGTTCAAATTCTCCCCGATCTTCCTGGCCACTTCATCAATGTAGGTCATGTCCACAGAACCGTCTTTCTTGGGAGGAGTTCCCACGGCGATGAAAATAACCAGAGACTTCTCAACCGCTTTATCGATTTCCGTGGTGAACACCAACCTCCCTTCCCGCAGATTTCTTTTGACCATCTCCTCCAGCCCGGGTTCAAAAATGGGAGAGGTTCCCTTTTGGAGCAAGGCAATCTTCTGTTCATCATTATCCACACAGGTGACGTTCAGTCCGAATTCCGCAAAGCAGGTTCCGGTAACTAAACCCACATATCCTGTACCAATCACGCAGATATTCATGGCTCACTCCATTAAATTTAATAGGACGCAGATTTACGCAGATAATCGCAGAAACAAAAAAGACGCTGTGCGCATAGCGCTAAGCGCTATGCGACTTTCTGCACATCCATGTCCAAAAAGGGATTTCCTATACAATTTAATTGTTTACGAAATTTATAATACAATAGCTGCTAAAAAGCAAGGCAGGAATTAGGGGTGGTCATTTTACTTAGGCATTCTTCCCTTTTCCTGGAACCTTTTCCAGGTCGCTTGGAGGCCGGCTTCGAACTCAATCTTCACTGTATATCCGAGATGTGACTTGGCCAGGTCGATGGAAGCGAGGGAATGCCGGACCTCTCCGCTTCGCGGTTGCGCATATTGGGGGGCAATTTGGCGGTTCGAGATTTTTTGCAGGGAAGAGAGTAGGCTGTTGATCGTGATTTGCCGGCCGCAGGCAATGTTAAAAACTCGACCGGAAATTCCCGGAGTTTCCATGGCCAATAAATTGGCCTGCACTACATTGGCGACATAAGTGAAGTCGCGGGATTGTTGCCCATCTCCGTAAATGATGGGGGAGTTTCCTTCGAGTAGAGCGGTAATAAACTTGGGAATTACAGCGGCGTAGATCGATTGCGGATCCTGGCGCGGGCCAAATACATTGAAATATCTCAGAGAAACGGTTTCCAAACCATAGAGCTCGGAAAAAATCCGGCAGTACTGCTCGCCCATTAATTTCGTCGCTGCATAAGGAGATTGAGGATGGGGAGGAAGAGTTTCACTTTTCGGCATACTTTCATCCGGGCGGGGTGAGATATTCCCGTAAACCGACGAGGAGGAAGCATAGATGACCCTTTGCACCTTTGCTTCTTTGGCAGCCTGGAGGATGTTAAGGGTGCCGGTGGCGTTGGTCCGGTGGGAGGTGATAGGGTCTTCCACCGACCTTGGCACGGATCCGAGTGCAGCCAGATGAAAAACAAAGGAAACCCCCTGACATGCCTTGCGACAGGTTTCAAGATCCGCGATGTCCCCCCGGATAAATTCTCCTTTATCTCCCAAGGGAGCGATACGGAACCCTTCCTTAGAATCGGGAAATTTAAACTGAGAATTTCCCATCGCCTCTTCCAGATTCTCTTTCTTCCCGGTGCTCAGGTTATCCAAAACCCGAACTTGATAGCCGTTTTTGCCAAGGGCTTCAACAAGGTGAGAACCAATGAATCCCGCTCCTCCAGTAACCAAAATCATATTTTCTTTTTCCGCCTCTCTTTTCTTTAAAATCAAAAAAATCAATGGGACGCAGATAACCGCAAACAATTAAAGAGATTATTGATTCATCTGAATACTATTCAACACCGCCTCGAAAACTTTATCGACCTCTATCCTGGTAATATCTTTTCCCTCGCCAATCAGGGAAATATGGATCAATCCTTTGTTGGGAGACGGTACTGCCTGTTTCAAAATTCCCTGATGCGCATCTCCCCATAAAGAAATAATCGTTATTGGAAAAAAAACATCGAGGTAGTAGGTAAGGGATAACAATCCTCCATCTGGCGCAATCAGGATTTTACAACAATTTTTAATTAACGGTAACACCTCCAGTATAGAGGTCTCCCCTCTGAGGTCGATAAGGGATGGATGTTTCAGGAAAGGCGTTTTATGCTGGCCCAATAACAATACGCCTACATTGGATTGGTGTAATATTCTTTCCAATAACTTTTCCCAGTTGGCCAAAGGCCAGTCTTTATTGTAGCCATAAAATTGCTGGGTTTCCGTGTGGAGGTGAACGCCAATATTCAGCCGAGATTGACAATTCATGTTCAACCTTTTCCATAAAAGGTCATAATCACTTTTCCAGCTCATTTTGGGAATAAGGTTATCGATCTGCCACTTCAGCCATTTCGTGGGATTGACGTCCAGCAACACAATATCATAGTCCTCCTGCTTTAGGTTTAGCCTTCGGGCTGTATCATCGAAATCGATTGGGTTCTTTCTTTGCCACCAGGGAACGGCTATTACGTTGGTGCCAGCAAGCAGGGAAAAGGCATCGGCAAGCTCTTTCCTGGTAAGGAAGGTAATTTGGGCATCGGGTATATATTTTTTAATCCGGAAGACCATTCCGTAGAGACCCAGGGCTATATCTCCCAATCCGCGATTCCATAAGATGAGGAATCGCTTTTTCCTTTCCCGCGCTGCTTTTTTCAGCGAGATGTCGAATTTGTTTCTTTCAAGTTTCCGGAGGAAATTTCTTATCATTCCGTACCCGGCCAACCACCAAATATTGCTGGATCAGAAAATTTTCCAGTTTGTTGCAAGATAACCAGTTTAAAAATTTCATCAAAGGACTAGCCTTTTTTTCCCTTGGATTTTTTCAACTTCATACCCGGCGATGGCCAACATATTTCTTATGGTCGCCAGGGAAAAAAAGCGCAGATGGTCTTTATCCAAGATGCCATCTTCCCGGTACAGCCATCTGTCCCGAACCGTATCTTTTAGAACTTTATAGTGACGAATATTGGGGATACTGCATATAATTCTCCCCGTCCCCGTAGGAGAACAATGATGATGGAATTTTTTTAAAACCGTCCATGGATCCTTGAGGTGTTCCAAAATATCGGCAAAGATGATCGAGTCAAAATGGATCGGATTATCGAAAACATCATTCTTTTGTTCAATATCGGTAACAATAACCCGATCCAGATTTGTTTGAGCCTCGCCGGCAATTTCTTCATTGATCTCAACTCCCCATACAATCAAATTTTTATCTCTTTCTTTTAAAATTTTCCCCAGCCCTCCCCGGCCGCATCCTACGTCCAGGATAAAGCGCGCTCCCTTGGGGATCAGTCGCTCAATGTCCCGCCGTTCATTGCGATAATAATCATACGGCCGAAGCTTGGCGAAATCATTGGACAAGCGAAAACAATCAATTTTCTGCCTCCACTTTTTCTGAAACAATTTTATGTTGTGCCGGGTCGTCTTTTTCTTATACCGCCCTCCTTTAACCTTAAGGGATACTTGCTCGTAATGGGTTAGGACACTATCCGCGCAAAACATTACTTTCCATCCCATTTCGCGAACCGCAAAGCATAAATCGATATCTTCCGATCCATGAATATACCTTTCATCAAATCCCTTTACTTTTTCAAAAATATTCCGCCGGATAAGCAGGGAAGCCCCGGTTACTGCCTCCCGCTCACCGGAAATTTTTGCCGGCTTAATATCGCTGGGGTATTTTTTAAAGATATGGCAGGAATTTCCCCGCCAGTCGAACATGACCCCTATGTGTTGAATCGTTCCGTCAGGGTATAAAAGCTTACTGCCAACAATGCCACAATCCGGATGTTGCAGCAGGAGTTGAACCATAGGAGAAAGCCAATTTTTATGCGCCAAGATATCGTTGTTTAAAAACAATAGGAGATCCCCTGTGGCCTGTTTCGCAGCCTCGTTGTTGCCCTTGGCAAAACCAAGATTGCCGGGGCTGCCAAAAACTTTATGGGGCAAAGTCGATAAAAATTCTTTAGTTCCTTTTTCGGTCGAGCCGTTATCCCATACGATAACCTCGTAGTTGGGGTAGGAAGTATTTTCCGTAAGGGATTGAAGGCAGTTTTTCAAATAAGCCAATTGGTTCCAATTCAGAATGATGATGCTTACTTTGGGAGTGTTCATTCTTTCGTTCTCCATTTTGCAGAATATCCCCAAAGGAGGCCGGTCAGGATCATGAAAGCAATGGCGTGTTCATGATGCAAGGTGGTGTCGAAAACTCCCCCAATAAATACAACGGCAAACCCTCCGAATGATCCGTATTTAAGTGCTTTTTCCAGCGGGGTCTTCCCTTGAATACGCCACCAAATAAAAAGATAGCCCAACAAGATCACCAAAACAGACAAGAGCCCCCAAAGTCCTTGCTGCGAGGCGGTTTGCCAATATAAATTATGAGCGTCAAAATAAGTTCTACCGGCATCGTGGATTATATCAGGAGGAAAGGTATATTGAAAATGATTCAGGCCGATACCCAAAAGGAAATTTTCCTGGAATAATTTAAAGGCATGTTCCCATAAATACAATCGACTAACCAAAGAGGCTGTTATAAAAATTTTGGTGCGCATGGGTTCATAGAATAGGGCGATAATGAAAGTGAGTCCGAGTAGAAGGAGGAAAAAAATACTCATTTTTAGAGATTGCTTGGAGCTGAGGATTAAGATGAGAAAGAAAAATACAAGCCCTAAAAAGGATGCCCGCATGACCGTCATCACCGCTGCCGTTAACGTTATCAAGGAGCAAAGGCCGAGGAGAAACCGCCAAAGCCTCTTTTCCTGGGAGGAAAATAACAAGGTGCTAATCATGGAAGTGAAGGCAGTGATAAGGTACATAGCCGTATAGTTCTGGTTTCCCAAAGCCCGGATTTCTATTGGCTTTTGCATTTGAGTGGCATAGTAGATTCCCCATAAGGAAGCCAAGGCCGTTGATAAATAGAATCCCTAGAGCAGGAAATGAATTTGTTTTTCCTGGTTAAAGCTACAGGCCACTCAAAAGGGGATGGCGTAAAATAAAATATTATTGAATCCGTCCATACTTTTCAGAGTATCGGCCGCGAACCAACTGCTAACCATGGCCGAAGAGAGAAGCAGAAATAAACCGTAATGGACAATTGATAACCGGACCTCAACTTCATGGCGAAAAATCTGGATAAGAAAAATCAACAACCCAAAAAATATTCCAATTTCTTTGCCGGTCGCGGAAAAAGGAAGAGCAATAACCGTTAAAAACATTCCGGCCCATTTCAGCCGATCCAGCAAAGAAGGAACGGGTCTAACTATATTTTTTTGCATAAAAGAGCTTTCCAATCTTGAATGGCGTGGATAAGGGTTGCGGCCCGGTGGATATAAGTATGTTGAGCCAGTATTTTCTTATAGCCGTTCTCCGCAATTCTTCGCCTCTCGTCAGGAGCGGCTAAATAATATTTTATTTTTTCAAGGCAGTCCGCCAAATCCTTGAACATGACGATCTCTTCCCCTTCCTTAAAATCGGCCCGCCCGTGTCTCCGTTCATCCGAAAGCAGAAAGCCGCCACAAGCCGGGATGCCGTAGCATCTCTCCGGCAATCCCCAACTTTTTTCTCCAGCAAGATCCGCTGCGCAGCCAACATTCAAATTGATCCTGCTTTTTTGGATAAGATTCACTTGGGAGTCAAAATCCAAAAAGCGGCTATCGAGAAAGCGGTAAGTAATCCGATGCTTCCCCAATAGATGGCCGAGGGAGGAAAGAAATTCAGCCCTTGCTCTATGTTCGGGATATTTTTTCTCATCGATGTTTCCCAGAAAGGAAACGTCAACCTCATATATCGCTGGATCGCGCAGATTTTCCCAAGTAAGATTCCGTAAATTATAGCGACTGACCCAGGCAGCATTAGGGAGGTAAAGGATTTTTACTTGCGAATTGTTCAGTCCTTGAAGGGAATGCGATGCGAAAATATCCAGCCAAAGTTTTTTTTTCAGGCAAGTGAGCTTCCATTGGCTGGCCCCCACGTTAGGCAAATCCAGGCACCAGGTGATTCGGGGGATGCCATATTTTTTTAGCTGCCATGCCAGGGAGGAAAATTTCCATTCCCTTTTCAAAATTTGCTTGGTTTCAAAAATGATCGCATCAACTTGACTGGCCAATATATCCTGGACGCTCCATAAATTATTCACAACGGAATGACCCAGGGTTTGGAGAGCTTCCTCCAGCCTTTCGTTTTGGGCGCGGTAGTTAAGAAGGATTCTCATCATTCCTTTCCGATCCTAAAAACCTCTCCGCTGCTGTAACGACTTCTTCTGCAGTAATCTGCTCCAGGCAGACGGGTTGATGGCAATTTTTCGCTAAGCACGGCGAACACGTCCTCGGTTTTTCGATTACCAAGGAGTTGGAATCAAAATAGGGGCCGCAGATTCTGGGGTCCGTTGGAGAAAACAAGGCAATCGTCGGTATTTTGAGAGCCGAGGCAATATGCATCAGCCCGGTATCGTTGGTAATGAAAAGATGCAATTTTTCTATTAAAGCAGCCGTTTCCCGCAGAGAAAGCTTTCCAGCGGCAGAGACGGAGTCTTTGATCTGATGGGCAACCTCTTCGGCAACCTCTTTTTCCTTCTCGTCCCCCGTAATAATCGAGCGGCACCCGAATTCCGTCCTAAGAATGTTTCCGACTTCAATAAAGTTCCTGGCTGGCCAGCATTTAAATGGTTTTTGAGCTCCAGGATGGAGCCCGATGATTGGGCCAATGGGAGCGATCCCGTGTTCCTTTAGGAAACGGTCCGCCATACCCCTTTCCGAATTGGCGAGGGAAATAGATATTTGGCGTTGAAGAGTCTGGGCGCCGACCTCTTGCACAAGGTTTAATCTCTTTTCGATTCCATGGAGATGGGGAGAGTTGGGAATCGCCTTGGTGAGCAGAAAATCCAGTCCCTTATTCTCTCCCTCAATCCCTATAATATCGGATGGACCAACAAAATAGCCCAGGGGCCATAAAACCCGGTCAGAAGAATGAAAGATAAAGACTGTGGCAATTTTTCTTTTTCTTAGCTTGCCGAAGAGGAAAGGCAGCGACCATACCCCCTTGAAACCTCGTCGGAAAATAAAAAATTCATCAATATTGGGGTTATTTTTAAGAGTTTCGAATCCCAAGGGGCTTACCAGAACCCCCAAATAGCTTTGGGGATACGTATCCTTAAGGGCCTGAATGGCCGGGGTTCCCCAAAGGGTATCTCCGATCCCTGTTGCGCTTACCACGAGAAACTTGGCGGGAATGCCACCTCGGGGGGATTTCTTGACGAGATGGAAACGTTCGGATAATTGAAAAGCCCTCTTTATGGCCCAATTTTTGAATTCCTTAACGGTTTTTTTCATCGCCATCTCGTTTCCGGAAAGAATTGGCGATAAAGTTTTTCGATACTGTCCAGCATCCTTTCCATTGAATAAGTGCGCTGGATTAGTATCCTCCCTTCGTCTCCGAATTTTTTCCCCAGGAGGGGGTTGTGAAATAGATCCATTACTTTTGCGGCGATGGCCTGCGATTCTTGAGGAGGAACCAAAAACCCGGTTTGACCGTGAATAACCACTTCTTTAATCGCTCCTACATCCGAAGCGACAACCGGCTTTCCCATGGCCATGGCTTGCAGGATTGCCTGGGGAACTCCTTCATTGGCGGTAGAAGGGTGAACCAATACATCCAGGGACGCGAGCAGTTCAGGAATGTCTTCTCTTTGCCCCAGCATCGTAATTTTGCCGTCAAGGGCAAGGGCGCGAATCATATTCCTTATTTTATGTAGTTGGGGTCCGTCGCCGATGATATAAAAGCGGGAGTCCGGAATCGCCTTCAAGATATGGCTGACGGCTTCAATGAAATAAGAATGCCCTTTCCAACTCCGAAGGACACCCACCATTCCAGCGACAAAACCGTTTCGCTTTAAAACCGGCTTCACTTTTTCGGGATTAAACCGCTGGCCATCTACCCCCGTCGGAATCGACCATATTTTTGCGCCGTCAAACCGGAGGTCATGAATCATTTTCTGCCGGATCTCTTCCCCCGTGGTAACGATGGCTGCAGGCAATATGTTATAAATGAGCCGACTCGCATAGGTATTGCTAATGGGTGTTGAAAGGTGCCGAGTTCTTATCACCACCGGTTTGGTTTTCGAGAACTTGGCAACGATGGTTGTCACCCAGCTATCCGAAGAGCTATGGGTGTTGACGAGATTGACATTTTCTTTTTTTATCAGGGATGACATTTGCAAGAGCGCAAGTGGATTCCCCTTCTGAAAATGAAACGGAAGTACTTTGATGCCCTGTTCTTTGGCCCTATGCAAAATATTACTTTTGCTGGGGGCGGCGATTATTACCTGATATCCTCTTTTGATCATTCCGAGGGATTCCAGGACAATCCTCATCTCCTGTCCCCCCCATCCTTCAGAGGATTCGGTATGCAAGATGATGATCATTTTCCCCATTTACTTTTATTTCTGCTATAAACTTCTAAGGGTCTAACTCAGGGCATTCTCTCGGAATCATGAGGCCAAGACTTCTTCATAGATCCGCATCATCTCCCGAACATTGGATTCCAGATCGATCACCGGCATCGGATTTACGAGCGGGTTCCTACTTTCCCCTCCCCCCCAGTGATCCAGAGCTCTTTTCAGAATACCCGTCATGGCCGGGATTTCGCGTGGGTCTTCGATGATATAGCCATTTTCCCCGGGTGAAATCAGTTCGGCTACCCCATTCATGCGCGTGGTGATAACGGGTAATCCGGTCGCCATTGCTTCCGCACAGGCATTGCTGAAGGGTTCGTAAACTGAAGGCAAAACAAAAAGGTCGCCGGCGGCATAGATCTTTTCTACATCCTGGCGAGGACCGGTGAATATGACCTGTTCCAAGATGTTTAGCCTTCTGGCCATCTTTTGGTATGGGGTTGGGTCGTCTTTCCCCACCACCAGGAGCTTTATATCCTCTCTCTCCATTGAGGAGAGACTCTTCAAAATGAACGACAATCCTTTCCTTTTAAATCCAGACCCCAAAAAAAGCATAACCGAATCAATGTCCTTCAGTCCAAGTTTTCGCCGCATCTCCGGGCGGTATTGAGCTAAATTTTGGGGATTAAACCGCTGCCGATCCACTCCATTGTAAATCACCCTTATTTTTGAAGCGGGTACCCGATAGTGTTGCATGATCTCTTCTTTCCCCCTAAGGGAATTGGCGATGATCAGCTTCAGCCGGGAAGACTGGAAGAGCTTTTTCTCCAAAAATAGCAGGGTACGGTGCAGAGGGTTTAGGGGATAGAAATGCCTTTTCCACCAAGGATCTACCTTCTTTCTTTGAAGGAGCCATTCCCGGTGGCATCCATCCCCGGCGCGGTAAATATCCTGATAAAGCGTCCTTTCAAAGCTGTGAATGATATCAAAGGAATTTTGCTGCATCAAACGTTGGGAAAAAAATGCAAAGCTTAAAGCCTCCAGGAAAGAAGGATTGGGGATCATAGGCACCCGGTGAAAGAAAGGCAGAGCTTTTCCTCTCCCCGTTGCCCCGTTCTCGCGTATGGGTTCCCAGCGATTGGCGAATACGTGAATTTCGTGCCCATGTCGGCCTAAAAAAGTCACCAGTTGGGATAAATAGCGCTCTGCTCCCCCGTAGGGGGTGTAGTTTTTCCGGACAAAAGCAATTTTCATGGATCGCCAAACTCAGAAGGGTTTTCTCCTTTAGGCAGAAATTGAAAGGCGGCTCTTAAAACTTCTTCTTCAGAAATCTCTTCCAGGCAACGACTCCGCTTACTTCCCTGGCATCCATCCCGGCCGCAAGGGCGACAATCTAAATCCTTTTTTATGACCACATGCCCGGGGCCCCAAGGCCTCCAGCTAACTTCTCCAGAAGGTCCAAAGAGGGCGATGACCGGTGTACCTACAGCCGCCGCGATATGCATGGGGGCTGTATCCACCCCAATAAAAAAGAGGCACCGCCGGCTTAAAGCCGCTAATTGCTTTAAACTTGTCTGGCCCGCCAGGTTTAGGGGGTGAGTTTGGCAGTGTTCCAAAATGCGCTCAATTTTATCCAATTCCTTTTTTTCTGGACCGCTCGTGAGAACCACCCGCACTTTGCCGGTCGCCTGCAATTCGTCGATGACCTTGGCCAGTCCTTCATCCCGCCAGCATTTAAAAAGCCAGCGAGAGGTGGGATGAATGTGAACCAGGGGGTCTCGCGCCCCTACCCCTTCCTTCATTAAAAGTTGATCGATGATTTCTTTATCCGCCGGGGAGAAATAAATTTCCACGCGCTTGTCTGCGATATTCAGTCCGAGGTGGCGGGGGACCTCCAAGATTTGGTCCACGACATGGGCGCTTCCATTGGGGATGGGAAGTTCATGATTATAGATGAGCTTTTTCCACCACAAGGTGCCATCTCTTTTGGTCAAACCGATTTTTTCGGATGCTCGGCTGGCCCAGCACAGAAAAGCACCCCGGTCTCCTTCCGTTAGGTTGATGGCTAAATCAAACCCCCGCTGGCGCACTTCACGGAGAAAATTCATTTCTTTCTTTAGCCTTTGTCCGAGCGGTAAAGATTTCCACGCTGGGTCGAATACTAAGACTTCATTCAGTAATGGATTGCCCGTAAGCATTTCTTCTGTACCGGCATTGACCAGAGCCGCGATAAAGGTCCAGGGATAAGCTTCCCGGAATGCCCGGATGGTGGGGACTGTTAGAAGCACATCTCCAATGTGGCGAAGACGGATGAGCAAAATCTTTTTAATTTTTTTATCTTTAAAATCCAGATCCTTCATGGCTTTGCAGTTCTTTCAGCTTGCTGTATTTAGCAAAAGTATAAAAGGAATATAGACCTGCCAGCAGGAACCCCAGGTACCCCTCTAAGAACCCGGCTCGGAGGAGGTACATCTGTAGAAAGGTAAAGGGGGGACGGAAAAAGGCATCGAACCAACAATATCTTTTCCCTTGCCGGAGCATCTCTCGGGCCGCCAAAGTCGAGTAGCGATTCATCCTTTCCAGAAAATCGCTCAACGAGCTGTAGGTTCTGTGTTCGAGAGGATGTTCCAGGAAACCAACTTTACCCTGAATCTCTACCTTCTCATGAACTTCTCTTTCCTGAAAGCGCCCCAGGCTTTTTCGAAATAATCTTAGGTTAAAATCGGGGTACCAGCCACAGTGGCGAATCCAGCGACCAAGGAAAAAATTTTTTCGGGCAATGAAATAACCGTCGAACGCCGGATTCTTATCCAAGCTTTGCTGGATTTCCTGTCTCAATTCCGGGCTGACCCTTTCATCGGCATCCAGGCTCAAAACCCATTCGTTGCCAGTCTTTTCGATTGCGCTGTTCTTTTGTTGGGGGAATCCCTTCCATTCTTCGAGAAAAAAGCGGGCTTGAAAATCTTGGCAAACCATCTCCGTTCTATCGGTGCTGCCGCTATCCACCACTACAATCTCATCCGCCCATTTCACGCTTTCCAAACAAGCGCGAATGTTTAGCTCTTCGTTCTTCGTGATGATGGCGACCGAGACTCTTTCCATTTATTTATCCAAGGCATTCACCGCAGAGCACGCCCCCCCCACCCTCTCCCTCCCCCTCGGAGGGGGGAGGGTTGGGAGGGGGTGAAAAGGAAGTCCTTTATCCTTGATCCAGAGGGATCGCTTCGTCAATCAACATGATGGGAATGTCCTCTTCAATGCGGTAGATCAACCGACAATGATGGCATACCAGCTGATTTTCCGCTTCCCGGTATTCCAATTCCCCCGTACAACCGGGATCACGAACGCATTGGGGACAAGCCAAAATGTCCAGCAGGTCTTTGCTCAACGCCATATAATCCTCCTAATGCGGATTGCGGATTGTTGAATTCGGATTTAATTCTTGGATTATTTTATTCCGCATTCGGCCATTCGCATTCCCCAATCTCTTTTCTACTGCCTCAAGGACTTCCTCTATTGTCAGAGAGTTCATACACTCCATTGTCGGGCATTTTTTCCTAAAACAAGGACTGCAGGCTATGGCTTTCCGCAGGACCACATGACCGTTGCCGTAAGGTCCAGTCCTCCATGGTGCGGTCGGCCCGAAAAGAGCGATGAGAGGAGTTTTAACCGCCGCCGCCAGATGCATAGGGCCAGTGTCCGTTGTCAGAACAAGGTCCGAGAGATAAAAAAGCCCGGCCAATTCTATCAGGCTGGTTTGCCCGGCAAGGTTCAAAACCTTTTGAGGATATTGAGTTTGGTCATGGATTTTCTTCAGGGCTTCTCGGTCTTGCCAGCTTCCCGTTAGGACCACAGAAGCCCCTTTTTGTATCAGGGCGCTGGCCAGGGTGGCGAAGTTTTCAAGAGGCCATTGCTTCGTCGGCCATTTGGCCATGGGATGGATGACCACCCGGGGATGCGTGGAAAAATGATTCTCGATCAGCAGCTTTTTGGCTTTTTCCAGGGAATCCGCCGGAACGGAATATTTTAACACGAATTGATCCACGGATACCCCTAACTGGGCGATCAGGTCCAAATACCGCTCCAAGGCATGCCTTTCGATCGGAAGCGCTCTGTATCGCTCGTTGGTGAATAGATAATTTCCTTCATCGGCAATGCCCGGTGAAGGTTTAAAACCGATCTTCCGCACCCCCCGGCTCAGAAAAACAAGAAGGCCACTTTTGAGAAGACCGTGGTTGTCGATCACCCAGTCATATTTCACACTTCTCAGTTCGTTGATAAAATTCCCTATATCTTTGAGGATGTTGCTGATTTCTCGCTTCCCCCCAAGGTGCTTCTGCCAGGATTTGCGGCGGCTGACAATAACCCGATTCAAAGCCGGGTGCCCGACAAGAAGGTCGGAAGCATCTTCTTCAACAAGCCAGTCAATTTGAGCCTGGGGATATTGATTCTTTAAGGCTTCAACCATGGGAAAAGTCTGGATCACATCTCCAATGGCACTGAGTTTAATGACCAAAATTTTTTGCGGTGGGTGGCTTTTACGCACACTCATTGCTTCCCCGAGTTGGAGACAATCCAGTTTACGGCTTCGAAGAGGTCGCTGGCAATAAGAGCAGGCGGCCTGGCCCAATTTTCTTTCCGCGCTAAAGCCTGTCTGCCGTGGCCCGTTAGAAGTAAAATCCCTTGCGCACCTACCCCTTGCGCGCATTCCACGTCGGAGAAATGGTCCCCGACCATATAAGAGGCCGACAGATCCAGACCCAGATCGAAGGCTGCCTGCAGAAGAAGACCCGAAGCCGGTTTGCGGCAATTGCATACCTGCACATAAGGGGCATTTCCTTCATTGGGATGATGGGGACAGTAATAGATCCCGTCAAGATGTGCGCCTTCCTCTCGCAATTGACGGCTTAACTCGCCGTGTAATTCCTCCAAAAGCTCTTCGGGGAAAAAACCTCTCGCTACGCCGGACTGGTTCGTCACCACTACGACTTTAAATTCCCGATCATTAAGCAATTTTATTGCCGCAGCCGACCGGGGAATAAGGCGCAGCCGCTCAATTGAATCAATGTAACCCACTTCTTCACAGATAGTGCCGTCCCGATCAAGAAAAACAGCGATATGCCCATTGGAAGCCGGGAGTTGCGAGTTGGGAGTTGGGAGTTGCGGACTCATGATTGAGCACCCCAGATTGTTTTTACTCCTTCGTAGACTTCATCGACCTCTATGAGCCCCATGCATCTTCGATCCTCAGGACATTCCGCTTTTAAACAAGGGGCGCAAGGTACGGGTTTGCGGAAAACCCGGCAATCATTACCGAGAGGACCTGTTTTTTTTGGATTCGTAGCGCCAAAGATAGCAATCAAAGGAACTCCCAGCGCCGCGGCTACATGCATCAGCCCCGAGTCATTGGTAATGAAAAGGCGGCAACGCGCAATCAAGGCTATGGCCTGGGCCAAGGTTGTCTTTCCGGTCAGGTCGATCAAAGGTACCTGGGCCTTCTCCCGAACCTGGACAGCAATCCATCGATCACTCCGGCTCCCAAAAATAATGATGGGTTTGGTAAGATTTCGCGCAATCCTCTCCGCCAGTTCCCCATAGCGTTCCGGGAACCATTGCTTGGCGGAACCGTAGGTGGCTCCCGGACTTATTCCAACAATCCCCTCCCTTTCTCCTATGCTTAGGGAGCTCAGCGTTCGGGCCGCTTCCTTTTGCCGCTCTTCGGATACCTTCAGCGAAGGGATGCGGCCCCCCTCCTGGAATCCGAGGGCTCGAACCAATTCCAGGTAATAATCAACCTGATGATCGCCTTTAACCTTTTGGCTTAAAGTGACGGGGTTGGTAAGCAGGGGGGTTCTCCCGTCTGTATTGTATCCCGCCCGCCGGGGTATACCGGCCAGGAAAGAAAGCAGAGCTGCCTCGAAAGCGTTTTGAATGAGAACGGCTAAGTCAAAACGTTCTTTCTTCAATTGCCTGGCCAGCCGCCATTTTCCGCCTAATCCCTGATGGACTCCTGGGGTTTGGTAAAGAATCACCCGATCAACAGCCGTATTCCCCTGAAAAATTTCGGCGACCCACGGTTTGGCCAGGATGGCAATCTCCGCGCCGGGAAGGCTTAGCCGTAAAGAATCGATCGCCGGCAGGCTCATCACCGCATCCCCCACCCAATTGGCTGAGCGAATCAGGACCTTCTTTATATCTGGAAAGGTGATTTTCTCGGTTTTTCCCACCCTTCCATCCTTCCATCATTCCAGTATTCCATTCCTCCCGCCTTTCATTCTCTTGGCTTGCCATGGCCGGGTCTTCCATCTCTGGTGCAACCATAACCAGTGGTCGGGATAATCGCGCACATACCGCTCGATGATCCGGGTAAAAAGTTCCGTGTTTTTTTCCATGTCCTGATCTTTATTTCCGGTTTGAATCAACGGGACTTCCGGTTCGAACACAACCCGGTAACTTCCATCCGCCTGTCGGATATTGAAAGTGGGGACCACGGGTGCCCCGGTTCTTAGCGCCAACAAAGCCATTCCTATGTTGGTACAGGCCGGTTCGCCGAAAAAATTGATAAAGACGCCTTCTTGCCAGGCCATGTTTTGATCCAGAAGAACTCCTATGATTTCTCCATTTTTTAGAAGGCGCAAGAGGCGCCCCATGGACTTGTGTTTGGGGATCGTTTGATTGCCAGTCCAGGTACGCAACCGTTGCACCACCCCGTCCAAAAATCGGCTGTCCAAAGGACGAAAAATCACATTGCAGCGTTGGCGAATCACAAGGGGTATGCTTAAGGCCATCCACTCCCAATTGCCAAAGTGGGCCGTAAACAAAAGAACTCCTCTCCCCTTGGTATACGCTCGGTAAAAATTTTCTAAACCTTCAACCGTAATATGCTGCCCAATATTCTTTTCGCTTAACTTCGGGATGTAAGAAAATTCGGCCAGAACCCTCCCGAGATTCTGAAAGACCGAGCGGGCGATCTCCTCTCGTTCCTTAAAATTTTTTTCTTTGAAAGCCAGGGCTAAGTTTCTTAAGGTGATTCTGCGATGCCGCCCGTCGAGAACGTATAACAAACGGCCCAATCTTTCCAGGAACCAAATCCTTGATTGGAGCGGGATAAGGTTAATGGCCGACAGCAGAAATTTTTGGACAAGGGATTGGCCTATTTTTTTCACTAAAAATCCGTCCGCCTGGCAAGGCTCAGCCTCGAAAACAGGAATTCTTCAAAGCGGGGCAAGTCGTTGTCCAAGAAAACATGCTGGATAGAAACTCCCCACAACGGAATGATTCCTTGCTCCAAACCTTGGCATCTCACCAGATCTTTTTCGGTTGTTACCAGCGCATCAACCCCTAAGTCCGTTGCTTTTTGATAAAGCTTTTCCCATTCTTTAGGACGGTACTGATAATGGTCGGGGAAAATGGCGAACTCGGCGATCTGAGCGTTTAAATTAAGAAGAGTTTGCCGAAATGAAAGGGGGTTGGCAATGCCGGAGAAAGCCAACACCTTCTTCCCTTTCAGGTATTCTGGTGGCAAGGGGGATTCTTTTCCCAGCATCCGAATCTCACCCGGTTCATATTCAACTTGAAAAATGGGAATTTCCTCAGGAACTTTTATCAAATTTTGCTTTAATATTTTAATGTTATCATATTTTCTGGCCTTTGTCAAAATGATGGCATCGGCCCTGCGAAGCTGGCCTGGGAATTCCCGGAGAATACCCCGAGGGAGCAGGTACCCATTACCGAACGGAGAAGAGGAATCGATCAAAAGGAGGTTCAAATCCCTTTTTAGAGGAAGGTGCTGAAATCCATCATCCAGAATCAGGATTTCACTCTTAAAATGCTCGATAGCATATTGGCCAGATCGCCATCTATTTTGGCCGACGATTACCGGAATCCCTCTAAGTTTTTCGGCCAGCAGGTAAGGTTCGTCACCAGCCTGTGATGCCCCCATAAAAGTCTGTTGTCCATCGGAAACCAATCGAAAAGGTTCAGGGAAATTCCCTTTATATCCCCGGCTCAGGATGGCAACGCGAAAGTTCGTGGCTTTGAGCATCTCCCCAATTAAAATAACGAAAGGGGTCTTACCTGTACCTCCCGAGGTAATGTTTCCCACACTTACCACCTGGCAGGGAAGAGAACGGGTAGGGAAAACCTTCCTAGCATAAAGATATACCCGCAAAGAATTGCCCCACCCATAAAAAAAAGAAAGTAAGCAAAGGGGAGCGAGAATTATTTTCCTGAGCAAACTTTCTTTCTGGGCGTAAATCAAATTGTTAAGTAATTTATTAAAATATAGCATTTATATTTTTGTAATTTTTAATATTTTTTATTACCTCCGCTTAAACAATTCGCCAAGAAAGCAATAAAACCATTCATGCTTTTAAAGCCGATTTTAACCTAGGATCTATCTCTCTAACCGGGTGCTGAACAAGTCATTTCTCGCTTTAGAAGGTCATCCCCGCGGAAGCAGGAATCCAGTCTTTTCAGGGTATTCTGGACTCCCGCTTGCGCGGGAGTGACAGTGGTTGGGAGTCTTTCTGCAACCCGCTAAGACAGAATAGATCCTTTTTCATCATTTTCCACCCGCTTGGCTTTTTCCAAATCACTGTCGATGAATTGAAGCAAATAGAGTTTTCGGTATTCCCCGTCTCGCTCTAAAAGCTCTTCATGGGTTCCTTCTTCAACAATGACGCCGTTGGCAATTACGATGATACGATTCGCTTTCCTGATGGTCGAGAGACGATGGGCAATTACCAGCGTGGTACGCCCCTGCATCAGGTGTTCTAGAGCTTTCTGCACCTCAATTTCGGACTCGGAGTCCAAAGAGGAGGTTGCCTCATCCAATATTAGAATCGGAGCATTCTTAAGAAGAGCCCGAGCAATACTGATGCGTTGGCGTTCTCCACCGGAAAGCTTGACTCCTTGTTCCCCGATTATGGTATCATACCCCTGGGGCAAATTTTGGATGAAGTTATGAGCATAGGCGGCTTCGGCAGCTTTGACAACTTCCTCAAAGGATTTACCTATTTTACCATAGGAGACATTGTTTTTCACCGTATCGTTAAAAAGAATGGTCTGCTGGGTAACAATTCCGATCATGGACCTTAAAGACTCAACGGTTAAATCGCGGATGTCCGCCCCATCGATAAGAATCCTTCCGGAACTGACATCATAAAACCTGGGTAACAAGTTGAGCAAAGTGGTTTTCCCGCCCCCGCTGGCTCCCACAAAAGCCACCACTTCGCCTACTTTGATCTTGAGATTAATGTCTTTTAAAACCCAATTTTCTTCATACTTGAAGGATACATCACGAAATTCGATTCCCTTCGCGATGGAGGTAACCACCTTGGCCTCCGGTTTGTTGACGATCTCGGGGATTGTATCGAGGACGTTGAAAATTCGGGAGGCCGCCGCTAACCCTTGTTGCACCGTATTGTTCACGTTACTCAAACGTTTTACCGGCTCATAAAGCATCAGCAAGGCTGCCAAAAAAGAAAAGAAGGTTCCGGGAGTTGCTACCCCTTTGATGACATTGTATCCCCCATAGAAAACAATAAATGCAATGCCCAGGCCTCCGAGAAATTCCATGAGAGGATGAGAGAATGCCCGAACCCGCACCAACTTCATTAAAATTCCGAAAAGTTTACGGTTCTCCAGGGCGAAACGTTTTCTCTCATAATCTTCCATACTAAAGGCTTTAACGATGCGGTTTCCCGCAATGGTCTCTAAAAGGATGGAAGAGATGTCTCCCATGGTAGACTGGCTTCGCGTGCTGTAGGATCTCAGTTTCCTCCCGAATTTCACGATAGGATAAACGGCCAGGGGAAAGACCACCAGAGCCACCAGGGCCAATTTCCAGTCGCGGTAAAAAACAACGCCTACTAAACCGATGATGGTAAAAAAATCTTTTAAAAGACCGGTGACCCCCTCAGTCACGGCTCCTTGGACCATGTTCACATCATTAATAATTCGCGACATCAGGACTCCGGTCGGATTCCGGGTGAAAAAGGAGAGGGAAAGGGACTGCAGGTGGTTATAAATTTTTTCTCTGAGGTCGGCGATGATGCGCTGCCCGACATAAGACATCAAGTAAGCCTGTCCATAGTCGAACAGCCCTTTGAGGAAAAATATCCCGACGATAGCCAGAGGAATGAGTTTTAGCATCACCAGGTCCTGTTTGAAAAAAACTTCGTCTAGGACGGGTTTCACCAAGAAGGCTGAAGCCGAAGTAGCGGCGGAAACCATGAGCATGCAGACCATGGCTCCGGCCAGGCGATGCCAATATGGTTTGACAAATTGTAAAAGCCTTTTATAAAGGTTCATTTAAATACCTAAGGCGTAAGTTGGGAGTCTCAACTCTCAACTCCCCTTCTTACTGCTCCTATCATTTCTAAAGCTATTTGGGCTACTCGTTCGGCTGCCCCTGGAGTGCCCAGTTTATCCCTGACCTCCGCCAGTCCTTGGAGTACCTCTTGCCGGGCGGATTCATCCTCCAAGATTTTCAGTACCTCCGCGGCGATCCGTTCCCCCTTAGCCTCATGCTGAAGAAGCTCAGGTACCACCCTTCTCCCGGCAACAATATTTACCAGGCCAATCCAATTCGTTTTGACTAATATCTTCCCTATCCAATAGCTCAGGGAAGACACGCGGTAAAGGATAACCATGGGCTTGCCGAGGATAGCGGTTTCCAGGGTGGCAGTTCCAGAGGCCACGATGACCAAGTCGGCAGCCTTGATAGCTTGGTAGGTTTGTCCCTGGACAATGGTGACGGAAAGATCTGCAGACTTTAAAAACTCCTTCACCTCCTGTACGTTTAAAGAGGGGGCAACAGCCAGAATAAACCTGGCTCCTGCTTTATTTTCCCTGATGATTTCAGCGGCCCGGATCAAGCTGGGCAGTAAGGAGTTAACCTCTTTTACCCGGCTTCCAGGAAGCAGGGCAATGAGCGGGTCTCCTCTCCATTCCTCTGTATGGGGGGGAGCAATTTCGGGTTGATTTACATTCAATACATCCAGGAGAGGATGACCGACAAACTCCACCTCCAAGCCGGCTTGGCGGAAAATGGCTACCTCGAATGGTAAGATCACGGCCATTTTATCAACCCGCTTGGCGATTTTTTGTACCCGACCAGAACGCCATGCCCAAACTTGCGGGCTGATGTAGTAAAGAACGGGTACCCCTACGCCTCGAGCCACCCGAGCCAGCATTAAATTGAAATCCGGAAAATCGATTAAAATTAAAAGAGAAAGGGGGGTTGTTTTGATAAATTGCTTTAATTGCCAATAACCCTTGAGCAGGTTCCCAATTTGCCCAAAAACCTCAGTAATGCCCACTACGGCCAACTGGGACGAATCGATGATTAATTCGGCCCCGGCTTGGCGCATGTTTCCGCTCCCGACTCCATACACCTGAACATCTGAACTCAAGCGTAAAAGGGCCCTTACCACCCCGGAACCGTGAAGGTCTCCGGAAGCCTCACCGGCGATGATCAGGATCTTTTTCTTTTCAGGACTCAAGAAATAATCTTCTTTGCTTCGGCCGCTTTTTCCCAAGAGGCGTCCGGAAGGTTTTCTCTCATCTTGTAAAAAGAAATAATGGAAGGAATCTTTTCCATATTCGCCTGGATCTGCCTGTTGATTTCAAGAGCCAAGGCGAGGGCGTTTTTGCCGTCTTCGCCGGTTACCTGGGGAGTGGTCCGCTGTAAGCACGATTGGGTAAAAGAGCACAGCTCCATCTGCAGGGCATCTTCTGGTTTTACTTCAACCATCTCCAAAGAAATTTGGGGCTTTTGATCCCCCTGACGGCGGAGGCGGTTGTACAGGGCTACTTTCTTCGCGACGTAATCTACCGTTAAATAACTGTCCGGCTGAAAAAAACGGATGCGCCGCTGATCTTCGAGGGAAATCCGGCTGGCAGTGATATTGGCCACACACCCGCTCGCAAACTGGATGCGGACACTGGCAATGTCCACCTTTTCCGTGAGTACGGGTACACCGACGGCGTGGATTTGGGCCACCGGCGCATGTACGAAGCTGGGGATGATGTCCAAGTCGTGAATCATCAAATCCAACACCACATCCACCTCTGTGCCCCGGTCGCGAAATGGGATTAGGCGGTGGGATTCGATAAAAAGAGGAGTTCGAACTCTTTCCCGGGCAGCGAGGATGGCTGGGTTGAATCTTTCTAAATGTCCCACCTGCAAAAGGCGCCCATATTTTTGGGCGGTGGCAATTAGATCTTCGGCTTCCCCCAGGGTTGATGCTATTGGTTTTTCCAGCAATACATCGCTTCCGTTTTGTAAAAAGTCTTTAGCCACTCGGTAATGTTGGTCTGTAGGTACCACCACACTCACTGCGTCCACTGTCCCCAAAAGCTGGCGGTGATCGTCGAAGGTTTTGGCCTTTACTTCCTTGGCCCATTCTTTCGCTCTTTCCGGTTTTAGGTCAACTAGGCCAACGATTTCTACTTCAGGGATTCGGGCATATTTTTCCACATGAAATTTGCCCAGGTAGCCGATTCCCACGACTCCCACCTTCAGTTTACGTCGAGAACACCGCGACATTTTAGTTTTAAATTCCTATCAGGCAGAAATGATTCTTATTTGCTTCGCGAATGACTTTCTCGATATCGATGACAATCGTTTTTTGGGCTTCCACGGCTAAAGCAGAGGCTCCGGCCTCTTTTAAGGTGCGCATGGTCGAAAGGCCAATTACCGGTAGATCCAGCCGGAGATCTTGTCGGGGCTTGACGACTTTGATGGCCAAGACATCTCCCCTTCCTAATTTTCCTCCCCGGCGGATGGTTTTGTCCGTTCCCTCGATTGCTTCGACGGCCAGAACCATCTGGTCTTTCACCACGATGCTCTGGCCAAGATCAAGGTTCCCCACGCTTTTGGCAATCTTCCATCCAAACTCGATGTCCCGCTGCTCCCGTTCCGTTGGTTTCCTGTTTGTCCAGCAGCCCCTGGGAGCCATGCTATCCTGCAAAAAATCAACCGGACTTTCCACTCTTATCCCTTCGCTTTCGATCTCTTGGGCAATCGCTCGCAAGATAGCATCATCTTTCTTGTCCGCAAGCCGGGTTAATACCTTGATCGCCCTTTGATCGGGCTGAGCCCGGGAAAAAAAATGTGTTTTGGCTACCCCACCCGCGAAGATCGCGCTTTGGGCCCCTTCTTGCAAAAGGAGGTCAATAATTTTGCCCAAAGCGCCGATGGGAACCCAATGAAGGGCATCGACATAGTATCGTAACCCTTTCTGGGTTTCGTCCAGATGTCCGATGGCCGCTACCCGGTGACCTGCCGCTCGTATACTCTTGGCCAGAATAATCGGGAGTCTCCCGTTTCCGGCAATAAGGCCGATGGTTGGCTTCATCGACAAACGCCCCGCTTCGAACTTTTTAGAAAATTCAACAAATGCGTGATTTCCGGCAGGTGGGGAACTTCGGCTTCCACTTTTTCTATGGCCTTGTTCAAAGTTAAATGCGAACGGAAAAGAATTCGGTACGCCTGTTTTAAAGCAACCAGAGTTTCTCCGGGAAAACGATGCCTTTTCAAGCCCACGCTGTTCAACCCGAAAAGTTTGGCTCGGTTTCCCGCCGCACACATGTAGGGAGGAATGTCTTTGGGGACGCCGGAAGCGCCTCCAATAATTGCATAGCAACCCACCCGCACGAACTGATGGATGGCCACGAGTCCCCCGACAATGGCAAAGTCCTCTATGGCGATATGGCCAGCCAGGGTGGAGGCATTGGCCATGATGACCTGATTGCCCACCTTGCAGTCATGGGCGATATGCGAATAGGCCATAATAAAATTTCCATGGCCCAGGGAGGTGATTCCCCCTCCTTCAACCGTAGCCCGATGGATCGTTACAAATTCTCGAATAATGTTTTCATTCCCCAGGATCACTCGAGTGGGTTCTCCTCGATAGCGCATGTGTTGGGGTGCCGTGCCAATGGAAACGAAGGGGAATACGTGACACCGTTCACCCACTTCAGTCCATCCTTCCAAAATAACATGGGAATCAATCACAGTGTCCTTGCCAATGCGAACGTTTTCACCAATTAGGCTATAGGCCCCAATTTTCACCCCGGGAGCAATGATTGCCCTGGGATGAACGACCGCTGTGGGATGAATATCCAAGATTTACTCCTTCAAGCAATTAGGACGCAGATTTTGTTGATCATCGCAGAAAAAGATTTTCGAAAAAACCTTGGGTATCGGTTTTAATCGGCGTCCAAAAATATTTTTTTCTTTGTCTCTTTTTATTCTTGGTAAATTTTTTCTTCGAGCGTCTTGATCTTTTTTTCCAGAGCCGCTAAAGCTCTCTTCATTTCCGGCAGTTTTTGAAAAACAACCTGTGCCTTTAGCCATTCCCGATGGGAAAAAGCCGGGGTTCCAGATATCACTTGGTTCGGCGCCACGTCTTGGGCAACCCCCGATTGCGCTCCGACCATCACCCCGTCTCCGATCGTAATATGTCCGGCTACCCCAGCCTGTCCCCCCAAAGCCACACGGTTGCCGACTGCAGTGCTGCCTGCGATGCCCACCTGGGCAACAAGAACCGTATCTTCGCCCACGGTCACATTATGCCCAATTTGCACAAGATTATCGGTTTTTACTCCCCTTTTAACCCAGGTCTTACCCATGGCGGCGCGATCGACTGCGCAGTTGGCTCCGATTTCTACATCATCATCTATCTGCACGATGCCCACCTGAGGAATTTTTACATAACGGAATCCATCCCGGGCAAAACCAAACCCGTCGCTGCCAATGATGGTTCCAGGATGGATGATCACCCGCTTGCCGATGATACAGCGATCCATCACCACTACATTGGGGTAGAGGATCGTTCCTTCCCCGACCTGGACCGATTCTCCGAGATAAACCCCGGGATAGAGAACGACCCGATCACCAATCTGGCTTCCATCGCCAATGTAGACCCAAGGATAAATGGAAACATCCTGCCCGATTTTTACCCCCTGGCCGATGTAGGAACGAGGATCGATCCCCTTGGGGATTGGGGTTTGATAAAAGAAAAAAGCTTGAATCTTGGCATAGGCCAGATAAGGATTCGCGGTGCGGATGATCGGTTTGGGGAAAGCAGGGAGAGACGAAGGAACAATCACTGCCGAAGCTCTTGTTTTTTCCAAACGGGTAACGGATTTAAGCTCGGCCAGGAAGCTAATTTCCCCTTCCCTGGCCTCTTCGAGGTTGGCCAGGCCCGTGATCACCAGCGAGCCGTCGCCCTCAACCTTTCCTCCCACTAATGTTGACAGTTCTTCCAGCGTAACTTTCTTCATGTTTTCTCTTTTACTGCCGCTCATTTTTGTTTCTGGTTAATCCGCTTAATGACTTCTTCGGTCAAATCCAGGGCATTGGAAATGTAGAGAATGGTCGGTTGGTTCTTTTCCAGGATGATGGTATATTTCCCTTCTTCCCCCATTTTCTTGATAATCACCTCCAAGTTTTTCAGGATACGATCCGTAAATTCCCGGTCTTTCCTGCGCAGGTCTTCCTCGTAATCCCGCTGCAAACGTTGCAGGTCGCGCAATTTCGCCTGGTATTCGCGTTCCCTTTCCCGGCGCACATTTTCACTCAGGACGGATCCACGTTTCTCCAAGTCTTCTTTGATTTTCTCCATCTCTTTTTGCCCTCCGGCAAAGGTTTTCTGCATCTTTTCCACTTCCATAGTCATTTGCCGTTTTGCTTCTTTGCCGGCTTCGCAATAATTCAAGGCCTTCTGCATATCAACATAGGCAATTTTCAATGGCTCCGCCGCAAAAGTGAGCGAAGCAAAAACCAGCAGCAGCCCCCATAATAAAAATAAAATCCCAACCTTCTTCATTCTTCTCTCCTTAAAAAAAATTTTCCACAAACTTGAAAAAGAAAAATGGGAATGAGAATACTCCATTCCCTTAGTCTTTTAAACCTTGGCTTAAAAAAACGTGCCGATGGCAAAATCCCACCCATGGCGCTGTTCACCTTCCCTGGCATTTAGGTTGTATCCCCATTCTAACCTCAGGGGGCCCACTGGAGATATCCAGCGGATTCCTGCCCCGGCACTGGTCCTTAATTTGTCCAGCCTGTAAGGTTCCCCGATGTCGAAAGCATTCCCCGCATCAAAGAAGATAAGCCCTTTCAATTTAATCGAAGTTATCAAAGGAAAGAGCGCCTCAAAGTTGAAAAGCAATTCTTTGTCGCCCCCGATAACTTCTCCGTTGGGATCTTTGGGGCCGATCGTGTACGCTTTGAACCCACGAATGGTATGAATTCCTCCCAAGCGATAGCGCTCATACAAGGGAATCGTATGCCCTTCATTGCCCTGGATGTATCCAATTCGGCCCCGCCCCACGAAGGTTATCTTCCCAAAGGGGGTGAAGAACCAAGCGGAATTGGCGGAGTATCTGGTGAAGTAATTACTTCCCCCTAAAGGGCCTCCGGCATATTCCATGGAGATCGAGTTGTCCGAGCCTTTGCTGGGATCGAGATACTGATCGCGAGCATCCCGGCGTAAAGAAAGGGTAATGCTGCTGGTGGTGGATATTCCTACCTGTTCCCGGATAAGAAACGAAGAAGTCTCTTGCACATCGCTGATATCAACTTCTTCATACTTGTAGGAAGTATATCCTCGCACTTGTTCAAAGAGTGGAAACCCCAAACGGGCTCCTCCACCTGTTTTTTTGACCGTGTAATCGTCATATTCCCGCAGGGTGCGGTAAAGGTCAGTTCCTGCCGAGATGCGGGTGTCGAAAAGCCAGGGTTCGGTAAACGACAGGTTGTAATACTGGGCGAGGGAACCTAATTGGGCCGAAAATGACAATCTTTGCCCGCGGCCAAAAAGGTTTCTCTGGGAAATTTGAATCATGGCCATGAGTTGGTCTATGGAGCTATACCCACCTCCCACGCTGAACATTCCTGTGGGTCCTTCTTCTACCTGTATGTTGAAGTCCAGTTTATCGTCGGCGCTTCCTTTCTTGGTACTTATGTTCACTGCTTTGAAATATCCTAAAAGATCCAGGTTTTCCCGACTCTTCTTCAAGGCGCTTAGGCTGAACATTTCTCCTTCCGCTGCCCGGAGTTCCCGGCGAATAACTTTATCGCGGGTTTTGGTGTTCCCCGTGATGTTGATTCGCTCGAAATAAACTTTACTTCCCGGCTGGATTTGGAAAGTCAAGTCCACCCAGTCATTTTCTTGATTGATTACGGTATGGGGACTGATATCTACAAAGGCATACCCCTTATCGGCGTAATGATCGGTAAGCTGAGAAACGCTCTCCCCTACTTTATTGCGGTTGAGAATCTCACCTATATGGATATTCACTGACTTGAACAAATCTTCCTTGGAATCGATCAAATCCCCTTGGATATCCACCTTACCCACTTTGAACTGGCGACCCTCTTCGATGGGAATCACAATATAGATATTTTGCTGGTCTTGAGTCACCTGGGGTTTGCCCACCTTGACCTGATAGAACCCCTTTTGAAGATAAAACCCCAATATGGCGTCCAGATCCCTCTCTAAAGTTTCTTCTTTATACGTCCCCGACTTGGTCAGCCAAGAAAAAAAGCCCTTCTCTTTGGTATCCGGCAGGAGCTTTTTCAATTTTCCGTCCGTAAAATGGAGATTACCGGAAAAGCGGATGGTCTTAATGCGGATCTTTTCATTTTCCTGAATTTTAAAATGGACGATCACTTCGCTTTTTTGGGGAGTCTCCAATTCATATTGTACTTGCGCGGCGTAATAAGCTTCATCGCGATATTTGCGCAAAATCTTATTGACGTTTTCTTTCACCGCGTTCAGGTTGAGGACGGTCCGTGGTTTAAGATCAATGACTTCTTGGAGTTCGCTGGTCTTGAGGGCTTTGTTGCCGCTAAATTGAATTTCCTTAATGACCGGCTTCTCCTCTACAACGAAAACAATGGCTTGGCCCCGATCCCAATCGCGTTTTTCCGCCCGGACGTCTCGGAAGTATCCCATTTGGTAAATAGATTTCAAATCTTCGCGCAAGGTTTGCGAAGAGAAAAAATCTCCGTCTTTACTTTTCATCTGGGCCCGGATGGCACTTTCCTCTATGGCATTATTGCCTTCGATAAAAACCTTGAAAATGATTTCTTTCTTCAATACTTTGATATTTATTTCTCGGCTCAACCTGCCGGCAATTGCCTCCAGGCTTTCTTCTGCTCTTCCCGCTGTAAACACCGAAGCTATTATCTTTTTTTGGCGAGTGTCCAGAATACGAGCATCCAGGCTCACGGATCCATTTACCCGGCTGATCGATCCGACAACGATGTAATCGGCGTCGATTTTAGCCCCGATTTCCCGGGCCACCTGTTCATCAGCCTCTAACCGTCCAATCCTGGCCAAAGCTTCTTGAATTTTCTTTTCCTCGACCAGAATGATTCGCTCTTCCTTGGCCAGTTCTTTGGAGAGGACCTGAACCACTTGTTGCGACCAAACTTCGACTTTTTCCCGTTCGGCGGCATAAATTCGGAAGGGAAGGATGCCTATCTTTACCAATTCTTGCCCCCGGGCATGGCCTACCGGCAAAGCGGTATACATCAGAAGACAAAAAATTACGCCGGACAGAATTCGCTTGCCCATTGATATCCGTTTTCCCCCTCAGCCCTCGGGCCAAGTTCTCCATTTTTCTTGCATCGCTCGCCGGGAGATCCATGGCCTCCCCCTTCCGCCGGCGGCCAATTCCTCCCAAGAGGGATCAGCTGTTCTCATGCAACTTCCCATCTACCAGGAGGATCCGGCGGTTCATCCTAACGGCCAGTGCGGGGTTATGAGTAACAACGATGATCGTAATTTCTTGTTCGCGGTTGATACGCACCAAAAGGTTATGCACTTCTTCCCCCGTCTTGGAATCCAGATTTCCAGTTGGTTCATCGGCCAAAATTACTCGTGGGTTCATCATCAAGGCTCTCGCTACAGCAACCCGTTGTTGTTCTCCTCCGGAGAGCTCTCCGGGTTTGTGCAGCAAGCGATCCTCTAACCCCAACTGGACTAATATTCTTTCGCCGCTTTGGACCGCATCTTTGTAGGCCATTCCTTGAATCAATCCGGGCATTATCGTGTTTTCCAGAGCGGTAAATTCCGGAAGCAGGTGATGAAACTGGAAGACAAATCCGATGCAGCGGTTGCGCATTTCGGCTAAATTCGTTTCACTCTGATCCAAAAGGTCCAGATCTTGAAAATAGACTTTTCCTTCTGTGGGGCGATCCAAGGCCCCCAGAATATGTAACAGAGTACTCTTGCCCGCGCCGGAAGCCCCCTCGATCGCCAACATTTCCCCGGCGGTAATGGTGAGGTCAATCCCTTTTAGGACTTCGATAATTTTGCCGCTATCCCCAAAGATAAAAGATTTTTTCAGTCCTTGGACTTGGAAAAGCGGCTGACTGCTTACCTTGGGGAACAGAATCAGACCAGACCCTCCTTTGCCGGGCTGTCCCGGAAAACCCCCAATGCTTTCATTTTACTTTCCAGGCGAAGGAGAAGGGTATTCTCAAGAACTTGCTTGACTTCGGGGTGGCCTTCGATGATTTGATCGAAATCACCTTTCGCCAAGCGCAGCAACTCGGCCTTTTGCAATACTTTTACCGAGGCTGTACGCGGCCGCCCTGTTAGCAAAGAAATCTCGCCGAAAAAATCTCCTTCTTGTAATTGGGCCAGCGTCAAGGGAGCCCCCTGGACATCCACCGTGCCAACTTCCACCTGCCCTGTTTTTATAATATATAAGGAATCACCCGGAGCCCCTTCCTCCAGGACTGTTGCTCCTACGGGAAAGGTTTCCATGGTAAGCTTGCCCAAGATTTGTTTGCGCTCCTGGGGAGGAAAGGAACGAAATAAAGCAGAAGTAGCCAGAAGAGAATCCAAAACCCGTTCTTGGTAAAATTTAAACAACACTTCGGATACACTGGGAAATTCATAAATTATTTCTTCTAAGTCCTGCTTGGTGATTTCTAAGACTTCGGTATCTACCACGGCCTCCACGGTAGCCGTTCGCCGGGAGTTGGAGAAAAACCCAAACTCTCCAAAAAAGTCCCCTTCTTTCAGTTCGGTAATAAAAATCTTCTCTTTGCTGGCATTGACCCGAAATACCCCTACTTTTCCGTGGCTGACGATGAAAATCGAATCTCCGGAATCCCCTTCCTGACAAACCGCCGCGCCGCGCATATATCGTTTAGCCTGAATTTTTCCTATCACCCTGCTTAATTCTTCCTTCTTCAGGTCTGAAAAGAGTGGGACGATTGGCATCTGCTTTATCGGGGCCTCCTGGGGGGGTTCTCCTGCGGCTTCCCGTTCCATACCTACCTCTGCGGCCATTTCCCTTTTAGCGTAGAGTTCAGCTAACTGGTCGTGGATTGTGGATTGGGAAGGATCCAAGCGCAGGATGACTTTATTCACGGCGATCGCCTGGACCAGAAATCCATTCTGGGAATATTTTTCGGAAGCATTCCGGTAAGCCCCCAGGGCTTCGGTCCGTTTCCCCATTTTTTCCAATAGGTCACCGATTTTGACCAGCAGATAAAAATTCTTCGGCTCTTGAGTTACTTTTTTCTGTAAATCTTTCAATTCTTTTTCATACTTCCCCCCGGAAAACAAGCCATCTAAAAATCCAGCCATTGCGTCCTCCTTTATCGGGAAAAGCTTGTTATTTTTCTATTCATAGCGTAAAGCCTCGGCCGGGTCGAGTTTGGCCGCCTCCCAGGAAGGGTAAAGGGTAGCCAAAAAACTGATGCCAATCGCCGAAAAAGCGACGAGAAAAAAATCGATCATATTCATCTTCACCGGAAGGTGCGAAATATAGTAGATATCGCTGGGAAGAGTTATAAATTGGTATTTGGCCAGGAGAACACAAATGGTATATCCCCCAATGAGGCCTACGATAGTTCCCACGACTCCGATAATCAACCCTTCAAAAATAAATATCCGCATAATTGATTTCCCCGTCGCTCCCATGGACTTCAAGATGGCAATATCCTTGGTTTTTTCCATTACGACCATGATCAGCGAGCTAACGATCCCAAAGGCAGCCACCAAGACGATGAGGACCAGGATAATGAACATCACCGTCCTCTCCAATTTCAGAGCGGCAAAAAGGCTTTTATTCATCTGCATCCAGTCTTTGATCCAGAACGGGAACCCCAGTTCTTTCTGGATCCTCTGGGCTATTTTTTTCACGGCATAGATATCTTTGACTTTGACTTCTATTCCCGAAACGGTATCTCCCATGGTCAGGAATTTTTGGGCGCTTTTGAGGGAAATATAGGCTAAAGAGGTGTCGTATTCGTACATTCCGGAGTCAAAAATGCCGATGACGCGAAATTTTTTCATGGGGGGACCTCCTCCTATGGGAGCAAGAGCACCCAAGGGGGATACCACCACCACCGTATCTTCAGGCAGGACTCCCAGATTTTGAGCGAGTTCTTTGCCAATGAAGATTCCGGGTTGACCGGTAGATTCTTCCTCTTTCTTCAGGTCATTTAAAGAGCCCTTTTTGATGGTTTCCTGTATATTGATGACTCGACCGGCTGTATCCGGGTCTATTCCCCTGAGAACAATTCCATGGGCGTTTGTCTCCGAGGTAAGCATGGCCTGGCTAAAAATGAAGGGAGTGGTAGCAACAATTCCCTCAACTCCCTGAACCTTCCGGATAATTTCCTTATAATCGCGCAGCGGCGACCCGTGTTGCAGGATGACCAAGTGGGCGTTGGTTCCCAGAATTTTAGTTTTCAGATCATCCTCAAAACCGCTCATCACCGAAAGAACGACCACCAAAGCCATTGCTCCCAGGGCAACCCCGGCCATGGATAGGATGGTGATCAACGAAATGAAGATCTGTTTCCTTTTGGCTTTCAGGTACCGAAGACTTATGTAAAGTTCGTACCGCATTAATTCACTTTCAGCCTCGAGCCTTCAGCCTGCAGCAAAACCGACCAGCAGGATTTTGCCGTTAGCTGACGGCTGATTGCTATTCTTTCTCTGGGCGCAGTTGAGGGAAGAATATCACATCACGAATGGAAGCCGAATTGGTAAAAATCATGGCCAAACGATCAATTCCAATTCCCTCGCCAGCGGCCGGAGGCATTCCATACTCCAGAGCCCGGAGGAAATCTTCATCGACCAGGCCGAATCCTTCTTCCCTTCCGTCCTTGGCTTTGGCCTGTTCCCTGAACCTTTCCCTCTGGTCCAGCGGGTCGTTGAGTTCTGAAAAAGCGTTGGCGATTTCACGACCGCAAATATATAGTTCGAAACGGTCCACCACCTCTGGATTCTGTTCATTTTTCCGGGCCAAAGGGGAATCCTCGATCGGGTATTCGATGACAAAAGTGGGTTGAACCAAATGAGGCTCTACGACTTTCTCAAAGAGGTCGACCCAAACCTTTCCCGGCGGCTCCTTTCCCGTAAGCTCCATTCCCAGCTTTCTTCCGTAATGAAAAATTTTTTCCGGGTCTCTCAGGTCTTCTTCCTTTAGCTCTCCATACATCAATAAACCTTGATGGAGGGTGAGGCGTTTCCAGGGAGGAGTAAAATCAAGACGGGTGCCTTGATATTCTAAAACCATACTCCCCTTGAATTCCTGGGCTAGGGAGGAAAACATGATTTCAGACATTTCCATCAAGTCCCAATGGGTGGCATAGGCCTGATAAAACTCCAGCATGGTGAATTCCGGATTGTGTTGAGTTGATAGACCTTCGTTGCGAAAGTTCCGATTGATTTCGAACACTCGCTCCAAACCGCCCACCAGCAGCCGCTTGAGGTAAAGCTCTGGAGCTACCCGTAAATACAGTTCCATATCCAAGCTGTTATGGCGAGTCTTAAAGGGGCGGGCGGTGGCGCCGCCGGGAACCGGTTGCATCATTGGAGTCTCCACCTCTAAAAATCCCCGGGCCGTTAAAAAATCCCTTAAAAAAGCAATAATCCGACTTCGGGTGGTAAAAACCTCCCGGCTACGAGGGGATACAATAAGGTCCACGTAGCGCTGCCGATATCGGGTTTCTTGGTCGCTTAATCCATGCCATTTTTCCGGCAGAGGGCGGAGGGATTTGGCCAGAAGCACCACCTCATCTACCATAAGGGTGAGCTCCCCTGTCTTGGTGCGAAAAAGCTTTCCTCGGATCCCTACAATATCCCCGATGTCCAACCCGTGAAATATCTCCCGACTTTTTTCATCCATCAAGTCCCGACGAAAGTACCCTTGGATTTTCCCCGTGCGATCCTGAATGTGCCCAAAAGCGGCCTTGCCAAAATTGTTCAAGCGCATTAATCGGCCAGCCAGGCAAAATCGCTCTTTTAGAGTCTGTAAATCTTCTTCGGCATGGCCTGCATAACAAGAAATAATCTCTTCTACCGAGTGACTTACCCGATAAGAATTGGGATAGAGAGCAATCCCCTTTTGCTTTAACTCTTCAGCTTTTTTTCTGCGCTGCAAAGAAAGATCCTTTATTTCTTCCACGTTATTCTCGGTTTAAGACTTATAAATTTTGTACCCTGCCCCAAGACCATTTGGAAACTTAAAATATCGTAATTTCTACTCTGAGTCAAGCTAAGAGTTAGCGATTTTCTTGTGTTTCTCTCTTGTTTCGACCTCAAAAAGGAAAAGGAGGCGGAGGAAGAAGGAGTTTCCCGGTTGGCTTTATTGAATATTATCCTTCTAAGAAGTCGTAACGGCGAAAAAGGGATTCCAGTTTAAATCCTTGTCTTTTCAGGTTCTCTTGCCCACCTTCTTCTCGATCCACGATGGCCAGAACCTTGACTACTTCCAGCCCCTCTTCCTTGGCCCGCTCGATGGCTTTCAGGGTACTGCCTCCGGTGGTGACGACATCTTCCACAATGGCCACGGGGGTCCCCTCGGGAAGGTTGTGGATTCCCTCAATCCAGAGCCCTCGACCATGTTTTTTAGGCTCCTTGCGAACAATGAAGGCCGGGATTGGCTTTCCCTCCAGATAACTAATCAGGGAAACGGCTGTGGCGATCGGATCAGCGCCCATCGTGAGCCCTCCAACCCCCCCGATTGTCTTCGGGGAATCTTGCAGGCGTTCGTAGAGCAATTTTCCCAGCAAGTAGGCTCCTTCGGGGTGCAAGGTCACCGGCCGGCAGTCTATATAAAAGTCGCTTTCTTTTCCGGAAGTCAAAATTACCTTCCCTTTTTTGTAGGCCTTTTCCTTTAGAAGCTCCAAAAGTCTTTCCCGTAAGTTCATCCTTCGCTCCTTTCATTCTGGTTTTTTTAACCCCAGAGGTCACAGAGAGCACAGAGAAAAAATTAAAACCAAGTGACCATTAAAAAAAAACAAGAATTAAAATCGCCTGAGATTTCATTTTCTGCATTTCTGTTTTTACTTTATTTTTTGCCTCGGTGATCTCTGCGGTCTCTGTGGTGCATGGTCCTTACCATGGAAAACTCGGCGCAAGATTTCATCCACGTACCGCAGGGAATGGGATAGATCAAAACAGTCTTGAATTTCCCTGGGCTGCAAATAGCCGCGGATGGAGCGATCCTGCAAGAGAACACGTTGGAAATCCTTTTTTCCTTGCAGGGTGCGGAAGGCCGCCTTCTGAACCAAGGCATAAGCTTGCTCCCGGCTCAGCCCCTTTTGAATCAATTTCAGCATGATCCCTTCAGAAAAAATTAGCCCCCGCGTGATTTTCAAATTGGCGTCCATCGTATGAGGATAGATCACCAAATGATCCACCAATTGGGTTATGCGGGCGAGCATGAAATCGAGAAGAATCGTACTATCGGGAGCTATGATTCTTTCGACGGAGGAATGGCTAATATCCCGTTCATGCCAGAGCGCCACATTTTCCAGGGCGGCCCAGGCGTTGGATCGCACTACCCGGGAGAGTCCCGTTAGATTCTCGGCCGCAATCGGGTTTCTCTTATGGGGCATTGCCGAGGAGCCCTTCTGCCCTTCGCTGAAAGGCTCTTCGGCTTCGGCCACTTCGGTTCTTTGTAGGTGGCGGATCTCCAGAGCTATCTTCTCGATGGTGGAGGCGATGAGGGCCAGAGTCAAAAAATATTCAGCATGGCGGTCGCGCTGGATGATTTGGTTGGAAATGGGCGCGGGTTGGAGACCGGCTTTTTTACAAACATATGCCTCGACCGCGGGGGAAAGGTGGGCATACGTTCCCACGGCCCCCGAAATTTTTCCATAGGCGATTCTTTCTTTGGCCCGCCCGAGGCGTTCCAGGTTTCTTTCCGTTTCGGCATACCAAAGGGCCAGGATCAGGCCAAAGGTGATCGGCTCGGCGTGCATTCCGTGGGTACGGCCGATCATAAAAGTACGTCGATGCTCCCCAGCCCGTCGTTTTAGTACCTGAAGAAAATCCTTTAGGTCGTTTTCTAAAATCGCGGCGGCTTCGACCATAAGCATGGCCAAAGAAGTATCCAGCACATCCGAAGAAGTAAGACCCAAGTGTAAATAACGAGCCTCCGGGCCAATGCGTTCGCTGACCGCTGTCAGGAAGGCAATGACGTCATGTTTGACCACTTTTTCGATGGCCTCAATGCGCGCGACATCGAACCCGGCTTTTTTACGGATGGCCTGCAAAGCGAACGCCGGAACTCGCCCTTCTTTGGCCATTGCTTCACAAGCCCAAATTTCAATCTGCAACCATTTACGAAAGCGGTTTTCTGGTTCCCAAACCGCCGCCATTGCTTTGCGGGAGTATCGCCGTATCATCGCCGTTCCTCACTTCTACCCAAATTGAGCGATTTTTTAAACCACAGAGATCTCAGAGAATAATTTCATAGTTAAAAAATAAGCTCAATATTTTTTCTGTACTACTAACGTTCAAACTCTGATAATTTTATAAAATATATTTTAATTTTATCTGTGTTTATCTGCGTTAATCTGCGTCCAATAAATTTTTGGTTGCGGCTATGACGCTCTGTGACCTCTGTGGTGAATCGCCTTTTTGGGTTTAACTTGTTTTAAACCGCAATTTAACAGTTTCAGCGTTCAAAGTCAAGAATGAGGAAAAAGGTCATTTAAATTCCTTGACGAAAAAATTTTTTTTAAGTATTTTTTATCGGAGCGTAAGAACTGTGGTCGGAACCGTTACCAAAACAAATTTTTAGGGAAAGGTATTCCCCAAATATGAACGGTAAACTTGCTACAATCCCCCCCAACTTTGGCGGGCTTCCCCCCGACCAATCCCTCTGGAAAGATTCCCGGGTTGTTTTTATCCCGGTCCTCTACGATCTTACCAGCACCTATCTACCGGGAGCCCGCCGCGGCCCCCTGGCCATCTTAGAAGCTTCCACCCATATGGAACTTTTTGATGAAGAATTAGAGCTGGAGGTTTCCCGCATTGGATTTTATACTCTCGAACCCCTGGAAGCAGTGGCCTCCGGCCCGGAGGCCATGGTGCGCCAGACTCAAGTCTATGCTGAAAAGGTTATTCGCGCGGATAAATTCCCCGTGCTCATCGGCGGGGAACACACCGTTACCTTGGGCATGGCCCGAGCGATAAAAGGAAAGTACCCGCAGGTCTCGTTCCTCCAATTGGACGCTCATGCCGACCTACGCGATTCTTTTGAGGGAACATCCTTTAGCCATGCCTGTGTAGGACGCCGTTTAACGGAGTTAGGGCCTTTGGTCCAAGTGGGCCTACGTAGTTTAAGCCGGGAAGAAAATTCTTTTTTGAAAAGTGGAAGCGTAACCTCTTTCTTTTGGCATCGTCTTGCTGAATCTCCTGACTGGGCCGAAAGGGTGTGCCAGGCTCTTTCCTCCGAGGTGTATGTGACCATCGACCTGGACGTCCTCGATCCGGCGGTCATGCCTTCAGTAGGTACCCCGGAACCCGGAGGTTTTCATTGGCGCAATCTAACCCAATTTCTGCGCCGCATTGCCCGAGAAAAAAACATCGTTGGATTCGATGTGGTTGAACTGGCCCCCATCCCGGGATTGGTCGCCCCTGATTTTTTGGCTGCCAAGCTCATTTACAGATTTTTGGGGGCAATTTTTGCTCGTTCCCTCGGCAGCGAGAAGAAGACCAAGCGCAAGAAAGGAGAGTGAAAAAAGTGGAAAACTGGGTCCCGCGGAAATTATTTTTTACCAAGGGAGTGGGCGTTCATAAAGAAGAACTTCGTTCTTTCGAGCTCGCTCTGCGTGATGCCGGTATTGAAAAATGTAACCTGGTAACTGTTTCCAGCATTCTTCCCCCCCGGTGTAAACTTGTATCCCGGACCCAGGGGCTCCGGGAGCTCGTTCCCGGTGGCATAACCTTTTGCGTCTTGGCCAAGTGCAGTACCAATGAGCCCCGACGCCTGATCGCAGCTTCTATCGGTTGCGCCATCCCTTCGGAAAAATCTCTGTACGGTTACCTCAGTGAACACCATGCCTTTGGCCAAACCGAAAAAGAAGCTGGCGATTATGCCGAAGACTTGGCGGCGGCCATGCTGGCCTCTACGCTGGGCATGGAGTTCGATGAAGACAAAAGCTGGGATGAAAAAAAAGAATTTTACCGCATCAGCGACAAAATCGTCCGCACAACCAACGTTACGCAGTCCAGCATTGTCAAAAACGGGTGGGCGACGGTTGTGGCGGCCGCTGTTTTTCTTTTTTAAGGGCCGGTGGAAACTCTATGAATATCGGATTATGCTTTAATCTAAAGAAGCTCTCCCCAGACCCTGGTGTTGATGACCTATACGCCGAATGGGACGATGAGGATACGATCGAAGCCGTCCGCTCCGCCCTGGCGCGTCAACACCAGGTTAACCTCATCGAAGGGGATGAGGAAGCCTTCGAAAAGTTGCGCCGGCTCCGACCCGATATTGTTTTTAACATCGCCGAAGGAATTTACGGCGCCAGCCGCGAATTACAAATCCCGGCCATGCTGGAGATGCTCCGCATTCCTTACACGGGTTCGGACCCGCTGACCTTGGCTCTTTGTTTGGATAAATCTCTGGCCAAAGAAATTATCGGCTACCACGGGATCCCTACGCCTCCTTTCCGGGTCATTCACAACCTGAAAAGGACAAAAGATTTGCCTTCTTTCCCCTTGATGGTGAAACCTCTTTGGGAGGGGTCCAGCAAAGGCATTGGCAATAAGGCCTTAGTTCGGACGTCCCAACAACTCAGGGAGCAGGTGTCCACGACTTTAACCCACTACCACCAACCGGCATTGGTGGAAAAATACCTTCCGGGCCGGGAATTCACGGTTGCTCTTTTGGGCAACGGGGATGATCTGGAAATACTTCCGATTGTGGAGATTCAATTTGACCAGTTGCCAGCAGATATTAACCCCATCTATTCCTATGAAGCCAAGTGGATCTGGGACACGGTGGAGAAACCTCTGGAAATTTTTGCATGCCCAGCGAAGGTATCACCCCCTCTTCGTAGAAAAATTCAAAACGTGTGCCAAGCAGCCTTTTCGGCCTTACGCTGTCGGGATTGGTGCCGAATCGATATCCGCCTGGATGATGCCGGTGAACCAAACGTTCTGGAGTTGAATCCTTTGCCTGGGATCTTGCCCAACCCCGCCGCCAACTCCTGTTTTCCCAAGGCTGCTCGAACCGCCGGATTAGCATACGGCGACCTGATTAACCGGGTATTGGAGATTGCCTGTCAGAGAGTTGGATTACAGCCATGAGCAAAGCATCCATCCTGATTCTCTATAGCCTTCCCCGTTCTTTCTTCCCTGACGGTTCTCCTGACCGCATCAGTCTGCGGGCGGTTCGATCCCGCCTCCAGGCTGTCCAGAAGGCTTTGAAATCTTTGGGGTACTCCATCCAGACCCAGGAAGCCGAAAAAAAATTGCCGCTCCTGGTGGAAGAAATTTTTGCCGCAAAAGCCGATTTGGTCTTCAACCTCTGCGAAGAATTTTTCGGCCAAACTCGCCTGGAGATGAACATCGCCGCCCTTCTCGAACTTTTAGACCTCCCTTTTACAGGATCTTCTTCCTTTGTGCTGGGTTTATCGCAAGATAAAGGGAAGACCAAAACGATCCTCGCGCACCATCATATCCCTACCCCACCCCACCGGGTTTGGCAACCCGGAAGAGATGATCTGCTGGCTGAGTTACATTTTCCGCTCATCGTTAAGCCCCTGTGTGAAGACGCCAGTTTAGGCATCGACAACGATGCCTTTATCCAGGATGAAAGATCTCTGAGGAAACAAATTCAAAAAATCTACCAGGGGTATGGGCAATCCGTTTTGGTCGAGGAATTCATCGATGGCCGGGAGTTGAATGTTTCTATTCTTGGCAACGAAGACCCGCAGGTTTTACCCATATCCGAGATTGATTTTTCCTCTATGCCCCCTGGGTTACCGAAAATTTGCGGCTATGCCGCGAAGTGGGAAGAAGACAGTAAGGAATTTAGCCACACGGTTCCCCGCTGCCCTGCAGTTCTCTCCCCTGAAATTGAAAAGGAAGTTTTCCACGTATCCCTCCAGGCATACCAAATCATGGAATGTCGCGATTACGCCCGGGTGGACATCCGGCTTAGCCCCGATGGAATTCCCTATGTCCTGGAGATCAATGCCAACCCCGATATTTCACCGGATGCGGGAATCATCCGTTCGGCTGAATCAGCCGGGCTTACCTATGCCGACTTAATCGGCCGCATTGTAGAACTTGCCTTGGCTCGGAGTAAACCCTTGCCGGGTCACCACAAGGGGAAGGTGGTTTCTGCCGAAAGGGAGCCCAGTGCCTGAAAATCCTGACCCCGAAAAAAATGAATCAACAAAATATTGCCGCGAGGAGAATAAAGCAGAGAAAAACCTTTGCGGGCAAAATAGATTTGGAATGGAACGACGATGATGTCCTGCCCGCGGTTTTCTCGCTCGATACAGAATATATCTTCCAACGCATGACCGAAAAGACCCTCGTAGCGGCCCAATCAGAAAATGGTCATCGGATTCTGGATGTAGGGTGTGGCCGGGGGATCGATGCCGTTTCTCTGGCCAAAAGAGGAGGAGTTCTCTTTGGTTGTGAACCTTCCCGGGTCATGCTCCGCAAGGCCAAGGACTGGGTAAAGAATTCTGGAGAAGTGGTCGAGCTGGTAAGTAGCTTGGCTGAATACCTCCCTTTCCGGAACAAGGCTTTTTCGCGCGTGGTCTGTAAGGGGGCGATCGATCATTTTGGCCATCCGGATCTGGCCGTATCGGAAATGTGCCGGGTAGTCGACTCCCAAGGCAAAGTGGTTATTGCCGTGGCCAATTTCGAGAGCTTGAGCTGCTCGCTGGCTAAGAAACTGAACACTATTTTTCAGCGCTTTTTTGGCCGGGAAATTCCTCGCCCGCATATCTGGGAAATTCCCGCCGATCATACCTTCAAATTCGATTACTTGGCGCTGATAACCATCGCCCACAGATACCTGCGGGTGGAAAATATCGAAGGGGTTTCCCTTTTCTGGGGTTTTCCCCGCTGGTCCAACACTTTAAAAGTCATTCCCCGGCCTTTAGCCTTGATTATATTTAAAGTATTCGACCACATCGCTTCCCGGTATCCCCGGTGGGGCGATGGGTTAATCATCATTGGAAAACCTCTAAAGAATTTTCCAGGTCGAGAAAGGAGCGAAGCGAATGGCTGATACTTCCCGCCTCTGGGGCGCTTTTTTATGTATGGCCATTATTGGTGTTGCCATGGTTTTTTTGTGGGGGATCTCCATCCAGAGTTATTGGGCTTTAGCCATACCCGTGATGATAGGCTTTTTAGGCCTTCTGGCTCTTGGCTTTTGGATCGGCTGGACGATCTTGACCATCAAGACCACGCCGCCAGCACCTGAACCTTCGGGAGAGTCCCCAGCTGTAAAAGAACAACAACCAGCGTAAGACCGCTCAATGCTATAGCCACAGAGGACTCAGAGGTCACAGAGAATCATGAGGCCCGAGCAACTTTATGCCCGATGATAAGTAACTTTTTTAGATTCATCTCCAAATTAGTTGATCAAATTTTCAATGAACACCTGCTAAGGGACCGGAAGGAAAGGCAGCTTGCGCCGCAAGCATCGGCGGGATATTCGGCTTCCCTAAACCCCCTGCTTGTATTCCGCAAACCGCAGCGGGGGCGTGAAAAGATAGCATCGAAGAAATAGCAGAATCCCCGCCACACTTTATGAAAGATATGTGCCTCATGATTGCAAGCAAGATGACTTTCCTTCCGGGACCCTGAAATCACTGGGCATTTTAAATATACCAGCTCTTTGGCCCTCAACTAATTTGGAGCTGAACCCTTTTTTATAACTCTGTGCGCTCTTTGGCAAATCACTACGGGAACAGGTTCGCTATGAAGATTTGTCTTTTCTGCTACAGGGGGAATCCCTATTGCGGTGGCCAGGGTGTCTATCTCTACTTTTTATCCCGGGAACTGGCCCGTCTGGGGCATTCTTTGACGGTTCTGGTCGGACCCCCAGAACCATGGCCTATGCCCTGGGCAGAGGTTATCCACGTGGAAAACCTAAATCTATGGGGGGTGCGCAAGAATTTTCTTCCTCTTTCTGCTCCCTGGCGAATTTTTCAGCCGCTCAATTTTTTCGAATTGGCCTCAACCCGTCTGGGTTTTTTCCCCGAGATGCTTATCTTCAGCATCCGGACCTTGACCCTGCTTAAAAAAATCACTCGCTATCAGAAATTCGCGATCCTCCACGATGTGCAGTCCTTGGGGTATGGGCTTTTATTGATGAAGCGCTTTCAACTACCCCTCGTCACTACGGTCCACCATCCCTTGACGGTCGACTTCCAAGCCAGCTTAGAACGTGACCGCAACTTTAAGGAAAAATATTACACGGTTGTCTTTTACCCCCTCGGCATGCAGCGCAGGGTAATTCAGCGTTGTGACCGGGTGATCACTTCTTCCAGCGAGACAGCACAGGAGATCCAGCGTGCCTTTGGAGTTTCTCCCCGCAAAATTCGTATGGTCTACAACGGCCTGGACGCAGAATTTTTTAGGCCCACGAATGGCGAACCCAAGAAGCCCCAAAGCCTCCTCTTTGTCGGCAATACCGATGACTCGAAAAAAGGGATCTTTTACCTCCTGCACGCTATGACCCTGCTTCCGGATTCCGTTACTTTAACCATTGTTGATGAAGGAACACCCCTCAAAACGTATGCCCCCCAACTTACCCAAAAACTTGGACTGGCTTCCCGGGTTAACTTTACGGGAAAGGTTTCCGCGGAAAGCCTACGTCGCTTCTACACTACTGCGGAAGTCGTGGTCCTGCCTTCTCTTTACGAAGGCTTCGGCCTGCCAGCGGCGGAGTCCATGGCCTGCGGCACCCCTGTTGTCGCCACCCATGCCGGTGCTCTGCCAGAAGTTATCGGCAAGGAAGGGGCAGGCATCCTCGTTCCCCCCCGAGACCCCCCGGCTTTGGCAGCGGCCATTTTAAAGGTTCTCCAGGATGAAGCCCATAGAAAAAAAATGGGGATTCTGGGCCGGCAACGCGTGGAAAATCTATTTACCTGGGCCAAGGTGGCCGAACGAACCGTGGAGGTTTATAAAGAACTTATAAATGGAAAGGTATAAGGCGTTGGGTAGACGGGAGAGTGCTTTGAAGATTGGGCTGTTGAGTTATCGGGGAAATCCTTATTGTGGCGGGCAGGGAATTTATCTGACCTATTTAGCCAACGAGTTGGTGAAACTGGGGCATGAAGTACATGTCATCGTAGGTCCTCCCTGGCCTTTGTTTCTAAAAGGCGCTTTCGTGCATCGGGTGGATAATTTCAATTTCTTCGGAAAGAAAAAAGATTTTCTTCCGCCCGCTAATCCGTTTAAAATTTTTTCCCCTCTCCATTTTTACGAATTTAGCGCTTCCCGTTTTGGGGTCTTTCCGGAGATCAAAGCCTTTAGCTTCCGTGCCTTCTTTAAACTTTTGGAGTTGGCCAAGACCCACCACTTTGACATTCTCCATGACAATCAATGCTTGGGATATGGAATGCTTCTCTGGAAATTGCTGGGTACGCCGGTGGTCTCTACCCTACACCACCCCCTTTCCATAGACCGGGCTACCTGGTTCGAGCAACCCTCGAATCTGCAACAGAAAGTAAAACGAGTTTTGTATTACCCGCTGCTTATGCAAAGAATTGTCAGTAATCAGTTAGACCGGATCATCACCGTTTCTCAAGATTCCGCTCGCGAAATTACGCGCGCTTTTGGCGTTGCTCCGGAAAAAATTCGCGTGGTCTATAACGGCTTGGACGGTCAGGAATTCGCTCCTATTCCCGGCGTGACTAAAAAAGGAAGAAGTTTAATTTTTGTCGGCAATGCAGAAGACCGTAAAAAGGGGCTGCTTTACCTTCTTCAGGCCCTTACCTATCTTTCCGAGGATGTGACCCTGACGGTCGTGGATGGAGGGGCTCCCCACCGTTCTTTTGCCCCTTTGCTTACGGAAAAATACAAGATCGGGCACCGCGTTTATTTTACGGGGAAGATCGGCTCCGGAGACTTAGTACGCCTTTACTGCCGAGCTGAAATTGCTGTGGTTCCTTCTTTGTATGAAGGTTTTGGATTTCCGGCAGCGGAGGCTATGGCCTGTGAGCTGCCAGTGGTTGCCAGTACAGCCGGTGCTCTTCCGGAAGTCGTGGGAAACGATGGGGCCGGAATTCTCGTGCCTCCGAGAAATGCTCCCGCCCTGGCTCAAGCCATAAACCACCTCTTGCAAGATGCTGGGCTGCGCTGGCGAATGGGGCAAGCGGCCCGCCGCCGCGTTCTTAGCCTATTTACCTGGGAGAATGCAGCGCGGCAAATAGTGGAAGTCTACAAGGAAGCCATTGATGCTCACCGTTGATTTTCGCAGGTTGCCCTTACGCCAAGGAGATTTTGTGCTGGACGCCGGTTGCGGGGAAGGCCGGCACATCTTCGAGTGTTTTCGCCATGACTGCTCCATTTTGGGAATGGATCTAGACCATCGGAGCCTGCTCAAAGCCCGTTATGTTTTGGGACAGATGCGGGAACGCAGGGAAGCCAGGGGGCGGTTTTTACTCCTGCAGGGCGACGCCCTGCGATTTCCTTTCCCGGCTGGAACTTTTGACAAGATCATCTGCGCGGAAGTTATCGAACACGTCGAGGATGAGCGGCTGGGAATAACCGAGTTGGCCCGAATCCTTAAAAGGGGTGGCAAGATTGCCGTAACCGTCCCTACGCTGGTCACCGAACACGTTTACGATAAACTCTCTAAAGAATACTTCCGTACCCCGGGTGGACACATCCGCAAGGTCATCCCGCAGGCCTTGGCGAATTCCATGGAAGAGAATGGCTTGAGGGTCTATGCCGTGGGTTTTGCGCATGCTTTTCACTCTCCCTATTGGATGCTCCGTTGTATCTTCGGGCTGCACGATGACCAAGCCTTCGTCCCTTTGTTCTACCGAAAATTTCTTCATCTTTCCCTGTTTTCTACACCCCTGCGCCTTGCGGAAAAGATCTGCAATTATTTCTTCCCCAAATCCATTGTTCTCTACGCCCAGAAGGGGGAAAAAGTTCGGAGTACAGAGTTCGGAGTTCAGAGCATGGAATTTTAACTCCTAACTCCGAACTTCTGACTCCGAACTATTTTATTTAATCCACGGGCAGAGGGCTTTGATTTCCGGGAGGTGTTTGAGGGGAGAAAATGTTTTTTCGTGCGACGGGATATCCAGCTGGCTGGGCGTTCCTATTTCTTCTCCACCTCCAGCATGCGGGGTTACAGTGGAAATTTGTAAACGGTCGGAAAAAATCAGCCCCTGGTCCAAGCGCACCAATCCTTCCTCGGCTAAGTCTTCAAGAAAAGACTGAAAAACTTCCTTGGCCATGGCATCCAGACCTTTCACTTTCCCTGTACTACGGAGGGCATTGTGTTTGTGATCCATCTCCCCCATAAAAACCTGGATCACGTGTCTTAGGTCATTCCCGTTCGCCAGAAGGTTTACCTTGTTCAGAGCCAAGGAGGTCAGAATCTTCATCTCAATTCCGAAGTTCTGCTTAAAGGGAACCGAAAGCCAAAAATTAAGGGTGCCCGCAATTTCTCCGGAGAGAAAGTACAGGAGCTTTTTCAAGGGATTAATGGAGGAGTGATCAAAGATCGAAATAAACGGTGTAATAAAAGCATTGAGTCTTCCGCCGTGGGGGCGGTGGTAGACCAGCTTGGCTACTTCGATTTCTTCGAACCAAAGGATCGCTCCCACCGGGTCGATAACCCAGCGGGGGTTTAAATATCCTTCGCGAATGTCGGCATCAACAAACTCGATGATCGCCTTGGGGTTATTCAGGCCTTGGGCTGTACAAAGGTGGTATAATAACCCGCGCATGGATAACCCTTTTCCCGCATCCCCATTGGAGGCATCGTTCATCCCGTTCCGTTTGGCGTAAAAAACTTGAACTCCGTATTTTTTAGCCATCAGGGGTACATCATCATGTTCGCTTCCGCCAAAGGCAATCCAGATTTCATCAATGATTCGCCCGATCAGCGGCTGAAGGATTTGAATCTCCCGCTCCAGAGTCAGCAACTCTTCGTCGCCGCGAGTGGGAAACACCACGATCACGGGAATGTCTTCGTTGTTTTTGATCTCCTCCACCCGCTCCCGATCCATGGAATGCGCCATTAAAAGCGAAAGGGAGGGCAAAATTTCTTTTCTCCCCGCTTTTTCGGGGTCAATCGCTGCCATCATTTCTATCGTCGGCATGGCGAATGTAACTTCTCCTATTTTATTCCCCTTTTTCCCATAGCTCTCTTACTTTATCCCGGCTGAAGAGAAGATATCTTCGATCCGCGGAAAAAACCTCGAGCGTAATCGTCCCGTCGTAAGCATAATTTTTCAGCAGCGCAATCACTTTGCGCCATTCGATGTTACCCGCGCCCAAGGGCAAATGAAGGTCTTCGCTTTTGCCGAAATTATCCGAGAGATGGACATGCCATAACCGCTCTCGAAAAGCCCGGAGAAATTCTTCCGTCCGGTTTCGTTCGACATTTAGATTGGCATGGCCAACATCCAGATGAAAACCCAGTTGGGGCATGAGCAAGAGGGCCTCCTGGATCTGCTCTACCGTATTAAAGGTACGATCCATGTTTTCGATGAGAATCTGGATCCCCAGCGGTTCAGCTAACTTAACGATCTCCGCCAAAGATTGCAGGTTGGTTTGGAGGACAGCTTTTGGACTGAGGACAAAAGCAATGGATTTATCCGGGTGGACAGTCACGGTAGATGCTCCGATTGCGGCAAAAAACTGGAGCGCCCAGCGCATTTCTTCCAGGGCGGCTTTGCGCAAGGTTTCATACGGGGAAGCGATCGGCAGATAATAGGCTGTATGGCCCACGATAGCCAGTTGATAATCTCGTAATGCTCTGTTCACTTCCGCCACCTTGACCTCCCTGGGGTTAACGGCGGGGGGTTCTAAGGTGAGGTCCAAGTAGTCAAACCCGTTCTTTTTTGCCCAGGCGATTTCAGCGCAAAGATTATAGCGGGGGTTGTTCATCATCCCGATCTTCATAAATCCCTTCCGCAAAAGAAGTCCCATACCTGGGAAACGGGTGAATACGCCAATGCGTCAACGCGTTGGCGAAAACAATCCTCTAGGCGTTCACCCGCCTATCCATCTACCCGTATACCTATATCCAGCGTAGAAAGAAGCCTATCCGAAAAAGATCAAAATAGTCAATAAAAAATTTGAGATTTCAACCGCTCCGATGTTGACAAGTTGGCTATAATCGGATAGTTTTAGACTATACTTAAATTGAGAGATCTTTTAAACCACAGAGAACACAGAGAATAAATTCATAATTAAAAACAAAATAAGCTCAACCTTTCCTCTGGGCCCTTTAATGTACGAAATCAAGATTAAAACCGATTTTGCCGCGGCTCATTGCCTGCGGGAAGTCGGTGGCAAGTGTGAATCCTTACACGGGCATAATTTCACCGTGGAGGTGGCCGTAGAATCCGCAGCCCTGGATGAACTGGGAATGGTCATAGATTTTCGAATCCTAAAATCCAAAACCCAGGCGATACTTCAGGCTTTGGACCACCGTTACTTGAACGAACTGCCCCTCTTCAAAGGGAAAAATCCATCCTCCGAGAATCTCGCTTCATACCTTTTTGAAGAGCTTGCTCGTCAGATTGACCAGCAGGATTACCGGGTAAGCTGGGTTGCAGTTTGGGAATCGGAGACTTCCCGGGCCACTTATCGCAGGACAGGAAAATGATCGACATTCAGAACCGCGGGGATAACCGCCGGGTGGAGATCAATAAGGTTGGGGTAAAGAATATCCAGTACCCCATCACGGTCCTGGATAAACGCAATAAAGTGCAACATACGGTGGGAAAGGTTAATATGTACGTCAACCTGCCCCATCATTTTAAAGGCACCCATATGAGCCGCTTTGTCGAGATTTTAAACGAATATCGCGGCACCATAAACATCAAGGCCATTTCCACCATCTTGGATAAGATGAAAGAAAAGTTAAACGCTCAAGCTGCTTATCTGGAAGTGGAATTCCCTTATTTTGTGGAGAAAAGAGCACCCGTCTCTGGGGCCAAAAGCCTGATGGGTTATACCTGCCAGTTTCTGGCTTCTTTGACCAATGGACACCATTCTTTGGTCGTCGGAATCATTGTCCCCGTGACCACCCTTTGCCCTTGTTCAAAGGAAATCAGCAAAAAAGGAGCTCACAATCAACGGAGCCTGGTCACCGTGAAAGTGACTTTTCGTAAATTTTTCTGGATCGAGGATTTGATTCGGATAGTGGAAAATTCAGCCAGTTCCGCGGTCTTCTCTCTCCTTAAGAGGTCCGATGAAAAATTCCTTACCGAAAGAGCCTACGACAATCCCATGTTTGTCGAGGACGTCGTCCGCAATATTGCTTTGCGCCTCCATGCCCACCCCAATATCACCTGGTATCGGGTGGAATCGGAAAATCTGGAATCCATCCACAACCATAACGCCTATGCTTGTGTGGAAAAAGAATAGGATTCAATTCTTTTTCCCGCTCTCAACCCGTAACCCCACTCTCCGTTCCTTGCGCAGGATAGAATTCTTGGAAAAGGGAGGCTGAGGGCGACCAACAAATGGGCCATGCTCGGTCAAGCAGCAGCGCCTGGGAGAATACCAGGAATGATTCAAGACGGAGATGAAGATGTAATCCATCTTTCAAACTCCCTTATATTTTCAACAAAAAAGGTCTTCACCTGCTCCCACGTGTAGGCATCTTTTACGAGCCTTGGCTCAGGCTCTCTCTCCGCATCCTCAAAATAGGCCAGACTCCGTAAAATGTGGTAGAAATTCAGGCCCGTAGGTTCAAATCGCTTCTTCAGGAGGTCGACTGCCTCCTTGATGGATATTTGCTGAAGATGAATGACGGCGTAGAGATCGTAAAAATCTTTTTTGCTACCCCGTTGAGCCAAGGTTTTAAACTTCTCCGCAGTGATATCACGCCAGTCCGCTACCCGGAACCCTTTAAAAATAATCGTAGGATAGATGAGAGAAACCTCGTAGGCAAAAAAAGATAGGCGCACATCATCGAGGATGGCAACAAGCGTATCCTTTTCCATTAGCGTTACTTCAACCTTCTGTGCAGCCTCTCGAAGTTTTCCGAGGAGAACTCCCGGGTTAAAAGATGATTCCTTAAAAAGGTCCAAATCCTCTGAAACTCTGTGCCCAATTTGAAGAGCGAGGCCGCTGCCCCCCGCCAGGTAAAAATCCTCGTTGGCAATAATAAGGGATACTCTATCTAAAAGGGCCTGGGTCCTATGCGGGAAAATTCTTTCAAACATTCAACCTCCCCCGGGGGAATCCGAAAATAGGCGGACCAGAAGTAAGCGCTCTTTCTCGATATTCCCCGGCTTTTCCTCACAACTTCAATAATCTCCTCAGAGGTATAATTCTGCATCATCCAGCGGACTTCCTCTACATTCCCATAATCCATGATCCGCTTGATGATATAAAAGCGGTGAACACGAACATCCACGCTTTCCTTATCCACATCCCAAAATAGCCTTTTAATATTGGGAGGAATTCGTTCCATGCCGCTCCTTCTCCAGCCTGTTCTTCCTGATCCTCAAATCCTCCCCGCCATGCCCATGTTCATCGTGGTTTTGGCCCACCCACCGGAGTAGAACGCGAACCCAGAAAGGTCGATGGGCTTCTTGCGTTTCATTGCCACAATCTCATTGCCTTCATTTAGATATTTGACCGCATCCTGCTTGCATTCCCTGACTCCGACGAACTTCATGTTCCTCACCTACTGGAATAATGTTACCATTATTGTGGGAACGTTTCAATTAACTTGCTCACACCTTGTCAAAGCAGCATTTTTTGTATTTCAGACCACTTCCACAAGGGCAATAGTCATTCGGACTGACCTTTAGGGGACCGGACCTGATTTGTGGCCTTGGCTGCTTCTCAAAATTTTTAAGCAGCCATTTAATATCCGAAATGTCTTCAGGTTTATCCGGCTCGATCCCAACGATCACTTGCCAGCCGCGTTCATTACAGATCCGTATTATTTCGCCGGCTCTCTTTCCCGTCTGTACCCTTGCTACCGCCGGTTTTTTCTTGCTTCCCAGTTTTGCCATAATGGTCCTTTCAATTTGAATGAGTTTTTGATCGTTATATCTTCGCTCAATACACGCCCCCGCGCGGGGGGCGACACGATCTGATTGCAAAATTTAGGAGGGTTTTTGACGGTTCATCCCCACGCATGTGGGGAACACACTGGAATGCCTCTTGCAACCGCCGAATCTGACGGTTCATCCCCACGCATGTGGGGAACACTGCGTAAACGCTAAGCAGGGGATGTATAGCACCGGTTCATCCCCACGCATGTGGGGAACACAATAGGCGGTGCTGTAAGGGGGGCCTCAGTATCGGTTCATCCCCACGCATGTGGGGAACACAATTTATGGTAGGGGGATGTGGAAACATCTTTCGGTTCATCCCCACGCATGTGGGGAACACTAAGTTTATCATTTTCCCTCGATTATTTTTCTCGGTTCATCCCCACGCATGTGGGGAACACTGTTTCGGGATAACCAGTCCCATCCTTCATTCCGGTTCATCCCCACGCATGTGGGGAACACCATTTCTGGCTTAATGCCAGATTTGAGAAGTGCGGTTCATCCCCACGCATGGGGGGAACACATTTCAATCCCTGCGCTATTGTGCAAGTTTTTCGGTTCATCCCCACGCATGTGGGGAACACTTTTCTGCGTCCAGTGCTGGATTGAGGATAAGCGGTTCATCCCCACGCATGTGGGGAACACCTTTCCAAAGTCAGCGAAGCCGGTGATGCAACCGGTTCATCCCCACGCATGTGGGGAACACAGTATGGATAGAGATAGTTCGTATCCGTACTACGGTTCATCCCCACGCATGTGGGGAACACAACCAGTCCTCTTTTGCAACGAATTCCTTAAGCGGTTCATCCCCACGCATGTGGGGAACACCTGGATGTCCCGCTCAATCGCCGTTGCCTTAGCGGTTCATCCCCACGCATGTGGGGAACACCCTTCTTTGAAATATTTCGATATCGGGCACACCGGTTCATCCCCACGCATGTGGGGAACACACAGCGATTACAGGATTGACATAGGTTCGCTGCGGTTCATCCCCACGCATGTGGGGAACACGGGATTTTATGGTGCCATTGCGGAGGCCATTACGGTTCATCCCCACGCATGTGGGGAACACATGAGCAAAAATTATTGACAGCATTATCCCAACGGTTCATCCCCACGCATGTGGGGAACACATCGGCGGCGGCTTTTTGGGCGCGGGTTATTTCGGTTCATCCCCACGCATGTGGGGAACACACCATCTCCCGGAAACAGACCGGGCACTCGACCGGTTCATCCCCACGCATGTGGGGAACACGTGAAAATTGTAGGGTTCAGCATTCCATTGACCGGTTCATCCCCACGCATGTGGGGAACACGCTAAACAAGCCCTCAAAGCGCATGTGGCGTACGGTTCATCCCCACGCATGTGGGGAACACTTTATATCAATCTCTGGCAAGTCAACCTCCATCGGTTCATCCCCACGCATGTGGGGAACACACTTCTTCCAAGTTTCGGATGATATTAAGTTTTCAAAGAACATAAAACTTTACCAAAATTTTGGGGCATTAAAAATGGACTCAAATTTAGAAACTTCTTTCCTTTTTTTCGATTTCTTCAGGCGTCTCTTCCGGAATAAACGAAACGAGCCTTATGCCGTCCATTTCTTTGGGAATACGGCGGTTTTTCCCAAGGGTTAAAAAATCAAATCCTGATTCGGTATTTGTGCTCCAAGCCATAACTGCATTCCCATCTCCTATCCCTTTCTCCACTTGACCCCAGATCATCTCCCGTACACGTCTTGATGTCTTGCCCACGTACACTCCCGCCCTGATCTCAAGTAACCACACGGCAAGACGGCCGCGCAATCGGGGCGGAGCATTTTCAACCACGATGACCAGCATCGCCTATACCTTCTTTATTGGGAATAGCGGGTTCCACCGATTCCCCGGGAGTCTCTGGCATTTTCAAACCGCCGGCGGCTAACACTTCCTCAATCGTAGGGATAATACGGTGAAGCAACCTGCTCTGGCGAAAAACCTCCCGGCAAGCCAGACGAACATCTCGTTCAGCATTCAAAGGTTTTTTGGCGGCAATGCGAAAGGCGATGGGTACCACGGTTTCAAATTTGAAAAGATCTGCAATATCGTAAACGAAAGACTGGGGCTTACCGGTGTGAATAAAACCAATGGCCGGAGCATATCCCGCTGCCAGGATAGCAGCCTCACAAATGCCATATAAACAGGCCGTTGCTGAGCTCAAGCACCGATTCGGGATATCGCCGCTCTCCCATTCATTGTAGTCATAGTTACGATGCTTCCAACTCACATTATACTGACGAGCCAGGAGTTCATACATCTTCCTTACTCTTACCCCCTCTATTCCCCGCAATTGTTGGACGCTCCGCCGCTCCGGTGCTTCTTCTTTAAATCGAAGTGAATACATTTTCCGCACTACCTTAAGGCGGGCATCATCGTCCAGCGCCAGTTTTGCCTGATAAAGAAGACGGTCAGCCCTCGCGCCCCCAGGCTGCCCGGAAGCATACAAACGCACCCCCGCCTCCCCAACCCAAACAAGAAGACAACCCACCCGCGATGCCAGCATTACGGCCATGTGCGAAACCCGGATCCCCGGCTCCAGCATCAGACATGCTACCCCACCCACTGGAATATGGGTGCGCACGCCATTCTTGTCTACGAGAACGAAAGCCCCATCTAATACATCCAGGTTTCCCTTTTCGACGAAGAGTACCGAAATCCGGTCTTTAATAGGAATTGGTTTAAGGGGAGGAAGAATCGGTTCGCTCATTTCGGAATCACTTCCTTTCTATCTTCTTCATTTCCTGGGAAATTGTTAGGTAATTCTCACGTGAGACGACCCGCTTGCCGGTCTTTTGTTCAAGGTCTTTTCTCGCTTTGCCGGCGCCTTCTCCTCCCTTCTGTGCGGCATGCCTGTTTTCTTCGTCTTTCTAATTTCCTTACCCTTGAAAACTGCTATGCTTGTCTCCATTGTTTGATCTCCTTAACAGCCCCGCACCGTCATATCCGCCGCACGAGCATAAGGCCGCAGCCGGAATCCTTTATCAGGATGATGCCGGAACTTACTCATGTTATCGGCGCCACCGACAGGAGCCCAAGACCTATGGCCTTGCCATGGCCGATGCCGGTTTGCAGCGCCTCCTTGAATCTGTCCGCGTCAGTTACCGTGAGAATTCCGTCATATAGCACCGAAAAAACCCGGACAGTATTGCCCGAATGCTGGCTGCCTCGGAGCATCTGCTCCTGAGAAACCCGTACATTGACACGCTCCTGGGAGGATTCTGAAAGATCGAAGGATGGCAGTTGCGGTAGGGAAAACCCGTGCTGCTGCCCCTTTCTGGCAATCCATGCCTCCTGCTCCTCCAGCCGCAACAGCCCCAGACGCTTGCCGTTACGGGTAACACAAGGGTTGGCGCGCAGTCTGAAACGAAAGCACTGCCCAGCCTTGAGTGAATCGAGTTTGAGCCGGCCCTTCAAATCGATGGCTGGATTGCTCTCTGCCAACCATCCCTTCACGCCGATGCCCGTCCAGTCCGGGATCGTTCGGCTTTGTACAAGAATGCGTGGATAACCGGTGGGATCAGTTTCCGGCTCAAGCCTCCACAGGAATTCACCTTCAGGGCATTTTTTATCCGGCACACTGAAGGCCCGACAGAGGGTGGAATGAAGCTGGTAGGGATCGGAGAGATCGCGCCTGGCCTCTCGGCAACGTAGATCAAGATGGATCCTATGCAGGAACATGGGTCACCTCCTGAGGGAAGGGAATCCACTCCGAGCGCACAAACCGCGCTCCGAAGCGCCGTTCGGCAAATGACGACAGTGGCTGGTCCATCTTGAGTACGCCAGATCCGTCCTCGGACTCAAAGGAGATCAAGAGCTTCTCTGGGAGTTCTTCCCATTTTTGTTTTGAGGCGATACATGGCCACCGTGCCAGAATGTCCCGCAACAACGCGTCCTGCACGCCATTCTCAATCCAGATCGGTTCGGAGGGCAGATATGATTTACGCCCCAAGGCGAGTGGCCAAGCTGGATTTTGCAGGTGGGCATGAGCTTTTTCCAGAAGCGCGCGGTCATCTCCTTCAAGCACCGCCAGAAAAGCTGCATCGGCAATATAGAAGCGGTGAGAAACAACACCCTCCTTGGACGGGGTTCCATCCGCCTTGATGATGGTGTAGGCTTCGGCGCATCCCGCTGTCTGGTAGTCTCGCTTGGGCACCCCTGGCCGGTCGTGGCGAACCCCCATGGACAGATGTGTGAGCGGTTCCAGATCCGTCCAGTTCTCGCGGTCTATCCCCAGAGCGGCTGCTAAAAGTCCGATAACCCCGGACTTACTCGGCTCTTTCCCGGTGTCGCGTTGGTCAAAGCGACTGGTGGTTCCCCACGATTGCATAGGTCCCGCCAAGCGAAGTAACAAAGTTGGCATGTGTCACCCCTTCACGACAGTCAGCGCTTTCATGGCCTCTGAAAGCAGATTCTCTAAGGAACTGACCTTAACGCCGAATCCCTTGACATCGGCATCGACAAGATTCAGCACAAAAGTATTTCCTTTACCATCAAAAGCCGAGGCGAGCGAATTGGACTTCTCTACCAGCCTTTCCGCCGACACCTTGGTCAGTGACTCATCCTTTCTTACGCGGACGGCTGTCTCAAAAGCATTTGCCAGATTGCGGGGTGCTGTGTTGCGGCGCACGGAGACGGCCACGAATTCCGGCGGATTGTGGGCCGCGAAGGTATTCTGCTTGCCGGTGGGCTCTGCCACCACGAAACCCTCCAAAAAGGCCCGCAGCCCCTTGACCGCCAGTTCCGTGTGGTTATGGAGATTTGCCACCAGTTTTTCCCAGTCCACCACGGCGTAGCGGTAGAAACAGGCCGAATTGAACTCCACCGTGCCCATCATGTCGGCACCGGCGGTGTCCTCGGGCTTGAGGTCGTCCACGGCAGTATAGAAGTCAAATTCCCGTTCGACGGCATGGGTCGAAATGGCGTGGGCCACCTGGCAGGCGGCGTTCTGGTTCTTCTCAGGCATTACAGCCAACATGCGCCCGAAGAGTGCCACATCCAGGCTTAACCGAGACTTGGTGTTTTCTCCGTCGATGGCATCGTTCAGGCTCTTTACCACTTCGTCCGAGGGTTTTGTTTTGAGAAGATCAGCAAAGAACTTTGTGATAACCTCTTCCAAGGAATCTATTTCCTTAGGACTCAGAAACAGCAAAACATCCGTCTTCCTTTCCTTGTCTACTTTGACCTTCTTGTTACTCCCGAGGCTGGAGACACCAACTTCGATTGCCTTCACCAGTTTTTCTTCCGTGAAGCCCTTCTGACCCTTCAGCTTCGCGGACATACGTTCCTTTAGAGCATTTACGATACGCTTCGTCCTATCGGCTACCCAATCCTTGTTCTGTTCCTTGAAGTATTCCCGTACCGACCGTTTCAGGCATTGGCTGGACACGCGGGCCCGGCGGGTGCCGCCGAAAAAGGCGTCTTTGGGGGCTCCGGTATCGTCACGGTTCAAGTTTGACGGGGCAAAGTTCTGTAGTGCATGGATTTCGATCAGGGTTTTCATTTACCTACCTCCTTTTGAATGATGTTTTTATTACCATTTCGTGATTCATGTTCGGTAGAAGTCGCGGGCCCATGTATTCTGAGTACGTTTTTGGTCGTCATTCCAGTACAGAAGTCCTTTTAACAGGTCACCGAAGTCGATGGCTTGCTCTTTGAGAAGAGCAATCATCTGGCGCAGGCGGTGGGGTAGCTGGTCAGAATCTGCATCCAACATATTGATGAAACGCCGTTCGGTACTCGTCGAGCCACTTGCCGTTTGATATGCTGCACACGCCTTCCCAAGAGACATCGGCTGGCCTCTTTGACCTTCCCGCCAGTGCACGGCCCATAGGCCGGCCACTAAGTAATACATTTCCCGCCGCCAGGATTTGTCCTCACCCCTTATGAAGGGCTCGACGTAGGGATACGCAGGAACGTATGCGCCGGGATCGAAGGCGAGGCTCCGACGCAGCACCGCTCGCACCTTGGTATCTTTTTCATTCAGTTTTTCCAGCCACTCGATGAATCCGTTCATGATTCCTCCTTCTACGGTTCAGGTTTGTTGATCTCGTCGTCTAATTCCTTCAGCTTGCGCCGTACCGGCCCTTCGGCCCTCACGAGGGCACGAATAGCCCAGGCATCGCTCGTCGATACGGATGCGCTGTGCTGTCTCCATGCAGACTGCAAGGTGTCGCGGACCAACTTCAACCACTGGCAGCGGATATCCTCGTAATCCCGGTCGAGGGTGTACCCGGACAATATATCGTGGAAGTGGGATTCAAGTGTGGACCAGTAGTGTGCGGGGGCAGACAGCTGGTCAACAAAACTGCGAACATCGTTCCTTTCGACCTTTCTCTCTCCATGCCGGAGGATATCTTTCGCAAATGCGTCGCAAGCCCTATTCAATTCATCACCCGCCTTTTCGGCTTCAATCAAGATGTCCCGGATGTTATGACGAATGTAGCGGTCCCCTGAGATTGCTTCCGGAAGGGCGAAGTGTTCTTTTCTCCAGAAAGCGATATTTGGTCGAGGCGGAAAATACCTCTGCCCAAGAATCATCACGCCCCTCGGCAATCTCATGCGATCCATCTTAGTTAGCATTACGGCATGTTCAATGACCTTCGGAGCAAGGTGCACATCATCTGGGAGGAGGGAATCAAAATCTCTCCAGAATCCTTTTTCCTCAAAACGAATAGTCACTCTCTTTTTCACCTTTTCCTTTGTCTCTCCATCTGAAATTTCCACAATCTTGTAGCCGAGCATTGGATCGAGTTCCATCGACTCCTTGTAGCCGATGCCAGAAGCAAGACCCACCTCGGAAACCCCACCGGAAAGCGATTCCTTGAAAAGAATTGAGCGTGTTCGCCATGTGAGCAGATCGACAATTCCAGTAGCACCCCTCTCGATAGCTCGATCTCTTTCTTTCCCAGATTTCTTATCTGACACTTTAGTCGTGTTTTTCAGATACTCCATAGACTCTGGTTCCTTTTCCCACGATGGAATATCGGCTTGCATTACCTCCCTATTCTGAGGGACAAGACAGAAGATAAGGGTATCCATTAGATTCGAGCCAATGGGAATGGCCATCACAGACCCAGCCGACGGAGCTTTTCCAGTATGTGAGATTTCACTTTTCCCTGCGGAAACGGCAAAGGTCTGAGTGGCAAGCAACCACCTGACGGAGGCAGCAAGGCTGATGCTGCTAGACTTTCCCACATCAACATGATCGAAGAGAACTTTGGCGTTGTCGGCATTGTGCTCCGCAGCAAGGGCTGTCCAAGACCTCCAGGTCTTAGGCTGAAATGTGGGTATTTGAAAGAAAGGATATTTCTCATCAAAAAGCCAAAATCGATCCCGCCACTTTTCCAAGTAGGTCGTGATTTTCGTGCCTGGTAGCCCTGCCTTGAACAAAGTTTTAGCCTCCTCTATGTCGATTGGCCCTTCCAGGGCGCGGTACAACACCGCGAGCAAAAAGCGGTGTAAGGCCGCTACCACCAGTGGGGACGGGTCCTCAATGGCCGCGATCTCGGTTGATCGCAGCAGGGCGTCGCAGATGCCCAGCTCGGCGCGGGTTCCGTCAGGGAACCGCACCGGGATCCATTTTTCGTCAACCAGATTGAATCGGCTCATTCGGCCTCCTTTGTTTCGTACACAAGTCCCAGATCGTCATCCAGTCGCACCTTTGCATCCTCCGTCCAGCGCCCCTCCGCGTCCAGTATCAAGGGAAAACAATTGCGCAAGAGCGGCGATTTCTTCCACCCTTTTGCTACCTCCAACGCCTTTAGTTTCTTGACCACACCCTTGCGCGAAAGACTCACGGCCCGCAGAAACCACTGTTTGCCCTGGGCAAAGTCCGGCGTCGCTTCAGGAAGGAATCCGTCGTCCGAAAATAACGGGATAGCTACGATCGAGTCTTTGCCAAGCCTGGTCTGGGCCATAAGGGTTCGATGCACGCCGGGTTCATCTTCGTCATAAAGCACGAATCTTGCTGGATCATTCCACGACGCGTCGTCGGGAAAACCAATAATCGCTCGGTTTGCCTGCCCCTTGTGGGCAAAGGCTTCTCCATCCTTTGTTGCCAAAGCTTTTTCCAGTCGATCCTGCACGGATTTCGGCACCCCCACCTGCTCTTCGTACACTAACTGCACTAAAGCGTCGATTTCGTCCGGCAGCGTCAAATCCTGTCGCTCACGAAGCAGACTCCAGGTGCGCAAGAGCAAGTCTTCAAGATAAACGGCGCCCCACCACAATGGTTTTCCAAACGATGGCGGCTCCTCACCCGTCAATCCCGCAAGCAAGAGGATCGGTTCGGAAACTGGTCTGAAGTCTCGTGCATGCCGCCACAAGCGCCCCGCTCTCTGGAGTACAAGGTCAATCGGCGCGAGATCGGTTACGATCAGGTCAAAGTCCAGGTCAAGGCTCTGCTCGGCAACTTGGGTAGCAATGAGGATTTTCCGCCCGTCCCGACTCCCACCTTCCCCGAAGGTCTCCAAGGCGTGATCCTCGCGCTTCTGTCGCCGTTCGGCCGGAAAGCGGGCATGGAAGAGGAACACTTCCGTCCCATCGGAGAGTCGCTTGCCGACACGTTGGCCTTCGCGTTCCAGAGGCTCGCCCTCGGGGAGAAGTTGATACAGATCTTGGGCGCGCTGGACTGTATTGACAAGGGCCAGCCCCATTCCGCCCCTGGCAAGATGCTCCTCCAGAGCAGAGCGCATGTCCGGCAGCTCCGGCGGGATCCCCAGTAGCCTTAGAATCCGCCGACGCGCAGGATCAGCCTTGAAATGTTTTTGGTCCACCTTTTCACCGGGGCAGAATACGGAAAGGCGGGGGTATTCCGTCTCTTGATCCGGCAGTTTAGCATTTACCACGCCTGCCAACTTTCGTCGAATTGAAGGCGGCAGGGTCGCGGAGAGAAGCACCACCGACGAGCCCAGTGCCAAAAGCCAACGCAACAGGTGAACAAGAAGCGTACCCGTATAGGCATCATATGCGTGGATCTCGTCGAAGACCACCACACGGTTCGCAAGGCCCCACAGGCGCACAAAGTTGTGCCGCACAGGCAGAATGGGCAGCAGAGCCTGGTCCACCGTTCCCACTCCGTATTCCGAGAGAAGCGCCCGCTTTTTGTGTGTGAACCACTCTCCGGCGCGGATCTCGCCTCCCGTTGCATGATCGTGGATGCCCGAAAGACGCAGATTCTGGAATGTGTCGTTGAGTAGAGCCGCTCCGTGCAACAGTTGCAGGTCGAGCTTTCGGTCACTTCCCTGGTGGTGCAAAAATTTGAGAGTTCGCTTGAACATGGCATTGCCAGTGGCTTTGGTCGGCAAGGCCACATACAAGCCGCGGTGTCCGAAACGTCGCTGTAGTTCAAGATGCACAAAGAAGGCCGCCTCAGTCTTGCCCTCGCCCATGGGAGCTTCAATCAACAGAATGACAGGCTCCTTTACATCAGCCAACGCATCGGCAACAGCCTGCTGCAAGGGGCGGGGAGCGAAGCCAAAAACCTGCTCGAATGACTTTTGCTCCGTAAAAAGTGGCGTTCGGGGTCCCCATCCGATTACGTCCAGGGCATGGGCAGCTTTGGCTCTGCGTTCTTGGAACCATCCCTGCAAATCGTTGCAGTCATCGGATGTCCCAAAGGGAAACCAATCTTCGTTGGAACCAATCCAGTCGGCAAAGCTCGTGAGTCCCGACAACAGCATGAAGTCGGGGCCAGAAAGAGCGTGCCTGGCGGGAATCTTGATGGGTTTGAAGATCTCCATCAACGCTTCCACGAGGCCCCGGCGCGCTTGGGCCCAATCATTGTCACCAATGGCGCGACTATCGCCTTCTAGATATTGACGTTTGACTGCAGAAATCCGTTCACCGTGGTGACACCCGACCGCATCGGCCACCAGCTCCGCCAAACCAACAGGCCAGCCCTTCTCCTGCAACAGCTCAGTAAGGGCAATCTGGCTCACGAAGGCGTGGTTGATGTCGGTATTTGGGCTTCGGGGTAGACATAGCCCCGTCAAGGCGAGGAGCACCGGCCACTTGAACTGGAAACCCGGACAGGCCTTACCCAGGTCATGGCAGGCCACCACGAGTAAGATCCACGCTCGGGCATCTTCCCAGTTCATCCCCAAACTTGCCGCAATTCTTTGGCGAGTGGATTCAGGTTCACGCGCCAGGATTGCGTCTGTACTGGCAGCCACATCCAGCATGTGGAGAATGAGGGGATGCCACCCTCCGCCACCATTCTTGTCCGTTTTCGCCCAGAGGTTTGCCATTACTTTATAAGTAATCACGCCCACCCAGATTACTTTCGTTGACTGCCACCGTCGTTAGGTCCAGACGGTTCACCTTTGAACCTCTGGAACATTGTATTTGGCTAAGTTTATAACACCCACTCCCCCAAAAGATGTCCTACATAATTGGGCCATAGGCGAGAGGCAATAGGTAATCGGGAAAGGATTCCCCCCTCCCTTCATTCCTTTCTGGCAGGGGAGGGAGATCTTTGTTAGATATTCTACTTGTAAACATTAGCCATCTTTTCTATTTCACTTTTAATTTCTTCCCTAAGTTTCTGGGGGGATAAAACCTCGACATTTGCCCCATATTTTAGGATTTCCCGGCGGATTTCCCTGAAGTCGGCCACTGGAAACTTTAAACAGATACTTCCATCTTCGTTTGGGTAGATTTGCTGACCGCTATACCATACCTGTTCGGAAATCCAGTCAGCGACCTCAGGGTTAAACCTTAGGCAGATCTCAACTGATTCTTGACCGATCATCAAACCGAAGTTCTTATTTATGTAGTCAGCAATATTTCAGTCCTAATTAGATGGACTCTTTCCTCTTAAATTTACATGAATCTGAAGCAAATCCTATGGTTATTCAGCCAAGGTATCCTTGGATCAAGCCCCTTTTTCAAAAGTTTT